>Ga0326513_10000007_pt1 | contig 162185 bp, 229 predicted proteins | sample 2_2465_0518_D_FD_203654 | JGI IMG/M metagenome (GOLD analysis project Ga0326513, IMG submission 203654) | Bovine rumen microbial communities from UC Davis, California, United States - 2_2465_0518 | ecosystem: Host-associated > Mammals > Digestive system > Stomach > Rumen | place: USA...
CATCAAGAACCGCCGGGCCGTGGCGTACATGTATTCCGGGCTGAAATGCGTCAAGAAGCACTACGGTGAGAACGAGCTCACGCTTCATGTGATGGGCTATCCGAGGATGAACTGGGTGCTGAACGAGCTGCAGCAGCTCAAGGACACCCAGCAGGAGGGCCAGCCGATATGGGCGGCCAAGGAGTAGCGTATGCCAGCCTTGCGACCGAAAAGCAGAAGCTACGCCGGAAGACAGGTTGACCTGGAGCTTCTCAAGCACGTCGAGGACCCCGCGGCGTTCACGTCCCTCAGGAGGGTCTTCCCGGACTCGAACACGACTCCGCGCATTGTGTCCGGCATAGAGAAGCAGGTGCAGCGGTACGCCAAGATCTTCCTCACCAACCTCGGATCGTCCAGGCTGGCCGGGGACGTGGGCAACGACCTGCTGCGCGAGATATCAAGGGGTCGCGTCAACAGCCAGGGGTACCTGGACCATCTCGCCGCCGTGGCCAACGCCGAGACGCTCCTGTCCATGCAGGCCGACGACGGCAACGAGGACATGTTCGGCCCGGTCCCCGACGACGAGCGCGTGGTGTCGTCGGAGCTCAAGGGCGTCGAGCTCGTGCGGGATCCGCTTTCCGGGGGGCGCGTGCACATATCGGTGTTCATATCCACGGCAGCCGGAGACGGATACACTTTCATAATACCTGTCGCGGCGGGGGTTTCATGACATGAGGGAGATAACCTTAGACAGCATCACGGACGAACAGCTGCAGTCGGAGGCGCAGCTGCTCATAAATATGGTCCGGACCAAGTATCCCAAGCTGGACCTCCGGCGGGGGACCGTGCTCAGGGACCTGCTCATAGACGCCGACGCGGCCGTGGGCGCCATGTTCGCCGCCCAGGCCGTGGAGCAGCGCGAGTCCTCATCGCTGCTCGCGCTTTCCGAGAGGGCCTCGGACGGCGAGGAGGTGGACCAGGACGACGTGAACGCCGTGCTGTCCAACTTCAACATGCAGTCGGTGTCCGGCACACGCGCCCACGGATACGTCAGGGTGCTGGTCGGGAACGGCGACGTTGACCACACGGTTCTCGCCGGCGTGCAGTTCAGGACGTCGGACGACCTGACGTTCACGGTGGCGTCCGACACGTCGGCGTCGTCGAGTCCTTCGGCCGGGCAGGTGAAGCAATACGCCACGGGCACCGGCACGTACTGGTACCTTGTGCCCGTGGAGGCGGACGAGGACGGAGCCGCCGGCAACATAGAGCAGGGCCTTGCGCTGGAGCCGCTCACCGCCCTGGGAGACTTCCTGTCGGCCTCCGCGTACACCTCGTTCTCGGGCGGATCCGACCTTGAGGACCTGTCAAAGACCGTGGACCGCATAAAGACCTCCCTGTCGATGCGCGGCCTCACCAGCAAGTCGGCCGTAGAGGCGCAGCTCCGCGACCGGTACGACTCCGGTGACAACCCGGTAGTGGCGACTTCCGTGTGCGGCTACGGCAACCGCGCCCAGCGCCGCGACAGGCACAACCCGTTCGGCACGGCCGTTGGCGGAAGGGCCGACGTATACGTCAGGAACTTCACCGAGCTCCCGCTGGCCGACAACATCGCGGTCTCCGGCGACATCATACCCGAGTCCGTGTCGCACGACACGGAAGGCAACCCCGTGAGCGCGTCTTTCAGGATCGACATCTCCCACGACGACGTGCCGGGCGTCATAAGCGTGTATTCGGTTTCAGACCCGGACTCCCAGTCGCTGTCCTCGTACCTGTTCAAGGCCGAGTACTCCGGGGACGTGTCCGGGGTGTGGCACGACTTCGACGTGTCCGACGACGTGCACGAGCTCGCCAACACCGTCTGGCGCGACGTTTCCATAACGGCCAGGGACGTTCCCGTGACAGCCGAGGAGGTGTCCGCCGGCTCCAGGATGTTCCGCGTCGAGCTGGTCGCCCTTCCGGCGGCGAAAAGCATCCAGGACTTCGTGGACGACGGCCTTGTCCGGAATGTCGCGGCTGACTACGTGGTCAGGGGGCCAATGGTCGTCAACGTGTCCGTCAACGCCGTGGTCAGGTATAGGTATTCCACCGGGTTCGACAAGTCCAGGGCCGTGTCCGAGATATGCCGGTACGTCAACTCCACCGGGTTCCCGGGGCGCCTCACTAGGTCGGAGATCTCGTCCATCCTCATAGGGCTCGGAGCCTCCAGCGTGGACCTCTTCGACGAGAACGAGATGCTGTACGGGTACGTGTACGACGCCTTCGGCGTGAAGCACGAGCTTTCAGGCGACGCCCTTGACCTGGCGGTGGTGGCTGACGCCGAGGCCATGCTCACGGAGGACACCGCCGTGTTCGTTGTCGAACCAAGAAACGTCCAGATAACCGCAATAGCCGAGTAGGTCCCAGATGTCAGAGTTGAACAGGACTGCAATACCGTCGGAATCGAAGTCGTCCGCGCCGGCCGACACGACGCCGTCATTCTCGGGCAATTCGGACACGCTGTTCGAGTGGCTCGGGTCGTTCTGGTCCGAGGTATACGGCGACCCGGACTTCGTAAGGGAGCTCCAGTCCGCACGCGCCATGCGCGTGGCGCAGCTGTATTTGGACCTGCTCGAGAACCTCAAGCTGGAGGACCGCGAGAACGCGCCCGTCTTCCACCGTGAGCGCTGGCACCCCGTCGTACTTCGCAGGAGCACGCGCAACACCGGTTCCGCCGGCATGTCCAGGCTCACGTCCGGGACGACAGGCGAGGTCGACGAGGGCGGACCCGTGCCGAAGCTCAACTTGGGCGTGCAGCGCAGCGAAGTCTACGGCGAGTGCACCGTCGTCACGCTGGGCGGGGTCGACGCGAACTACCGCGGCATGGTTGTGTACCCCCTTGACGGGGCCTCGTCGGATCTCAAGTCCGCCGCGTGCGCCACCAACGGCGTGACCGACGCGTCCGTCGTCATGGAGGCCGGGGTTGACTTCGCGGTTCTCGACGGCGCGATAGCCGTGTCCGAGCGGTGCGACCCGTTTGACGGAGAAAACGCCGGAAAGTTCCCCAAGTTCGAGATAGTCGGGGAGCCAGGGGGCGCGGGAGACGTGGAGACCGTCCTGTGGGTGTGCGACGCCATGTTCGACCGCGACCTGGTATACAGGGCGCTGGGGTACGCCATGAGGCTGCCGTCGAGGGCGTCGGAGACGTACAAGCGCGTTGTGAACGCCGCCTGGAACGCTGTCGCGTCAGGCGCCACCCCGCTTCTGGTCAGGTCGCTCATGGCCTCGATATGCGGGATACCCACGGTCAAGGAGGACGGCGAAGTGGTCGAACACGTCAACCGGTTCTCCGACGGCCTCATACAGGTCATAACCGACAGGAACGTGTACAGCCTCGAACCCGGGTCCGAGCTTCGCAAAAACGTCAGGCGCGGGGCGGCGCTCCGCAGGTTCGACACGCTTGACAAGGCGATAAGGGTGTACGCCTGCACCACCGACGCCAGACGGCTTCCGGAGTACAACGACTTCCTAGACGACTTCGACGAGTTCACGGAGGATGTCCCGGCGATCGACCTTCCGCCGGCGCTGTTCAGATCCAGCCTCAGGAACGGGTTTTCCGTGAGCTGGGCGCTTGAGGACGTCGTGTACTGCGGTCCGGACGCGAACGGCAATCCGAGGCTGAGGTTCAGACTTGGAGGCTCCGTGGAAGACGAGGACAGGTTCTGGGCCGACACCTGGAAGAGGTACGAGGAGTCCGGAAAGTCCATGGTGTCTTGTCTGGAGGGCGTCACCTATGATACAATCTATGAGGTCGGAGCCGTGTGGACGCAGATCTCCCCGATGGAGTTCTTCATGCACAACCTCATCGGCGCCAACACGCTGATCATAACGGTCAGGACGGATACCCTTGCGGATGACGCCCCGCTCTACGATCCGAAGTTCTTCGGCGTCGTAAGGGAGTGCGTGCCGTCATACATAAGGCTGTACGTGGTCGAGCATTCCAAGGCCGGTTCGGAGAGGAAGTGCCTCGCCGGGTCGTCCGACGAGACCGACCTGTACGTCGGCGAGGAGTACGAGGACAGCGTGTCCTACCAGCCGTTCAAGAAGCGCAAGCGCGGCGGAAGGACGCATGACCGGGTGGACTCCAAATGGGTGGCGTCCTGCCGCGGATACAACGAGGAAGAGGATGAAGACTACTGACATGCTTTCAAGGATACGCGGCGCGGTCCGCGCATATTTCGTCTCCCCGGGCGCAATCGGCGCAAAGGCGGCCGACTCGTCGTACCCGGCCCTGTCCGTGCACAACACCCTGTCTTTCGCAGCGGCGGACGTAATGGCCGCCGCGTACGGGGGCGACACCTCTCGCATCCCGAAGTACATCGGGTTTATCTACGGCGTTGACACGGCGCCGTCCCTTCCGCCGATAGACCGCGCAATGACCATGCAGTCGGTGCGCAAGATGATAGAGGACATCGGCGACGCGAACATGCAGGTCGCCAGGTTCAGCCGCAAGCCGACGGTGGGCGACTACGGCACGTTCGGTGAGCAGGAGTCTCCTCTCTGCCCCGATCCGGAGAACTCGAACGACTCTAACGACTCCAATGGTTCAAACGACGTTCAAAAGTACTACGGAAACGTGGTCGAGTTCCACGCGATGACCAGGACCGGCCCCGACGGCTTCTACGCCAACGACACGCTTTCCGGAGGCGTGTTCGCCGGCGAATGGGGAAACGGGATGACGATATACAGGGCGGTGCTGCTGGGCGACGGCCGCAACCCGTGCGAGGATCCGTACACCGTGCTGGCCATGGTGGACCTCAAGAAGAACAACGTGTACCGGCAGAAGCCGGAGAACTACGAGCTCGCCCTTGACTGGCGCGTGATATTCGAATAGGAGTCAAAATGGCAGTCTGGCAGAAAGTCACAGAACTCGTAGACGGCTCTCCGGTGGCCGCCGAGACATTCAACCCGCCCATTGCCCAGCTCGCCTCCAGGACAGACTACCTGAAGGACATGCTCGACCGCCTGCTGGATGACGGCGGCCGGGGCGCGATAACCGTCCGCGTCCAGCTTTCGGCAAGCGACACCCCCGTGGCCGGCGACATCGTGTGCGTCGACCCGGCCACCGGGCTTTACAGGAAGGCCATAGCGTCAATGGACCTGTACGACGCGTATACGGCCTCGGAGAAGGCGTTCGCCATAGGCATCCTCGTAAACCGCGACCCGGACTCCCTGTCGGGCCTCGTCACGCTGTACGGCCGCATCTCGCTTTCTGGTCTGAACACGTCCGGCATGGTGGACGGCGCGTCCGGCGTGTTCACTGGCGGCCAGTACTACCTGTCGTCAACCGCGCCTGGAAAGATCACGCGCTTCCCGAACGGGCCCAGGATCCTCATCGGGTATTTCGCAAGGGCCGTGCAGAAGAACGGGTCTTACAACGGGGATGTCGCGTTCATAAACCCGCAGCACATGGACATAGAGTCCCATGCCCACAGAACGTACACGCTTCTCGCAAGGCCGTGCGGCGTATCGTCGCTGGAGTTTCCGGATAATTCTAACGATTACACCGATTCAACCGATTCAAACGATTCAAACGACCAATTACCGGCCGGACGCGTTGTGGTGAACGGGTATCTGCCTCAAGAAGTTGCAAACGGCGGTGTCGGCATCCCGTATCTCGTTGTGTGCGGCGATTGGACCGTGGACTATGCCGAAAGCTATGCGGTTACAGTATCAAATGGAGTCGTTGACTGCAACGAGCAGTCTACAAAATGGCCGGTTGACGTCGAGTGGTGCAAGGTCGGCGCTAATGAATGCGGTAGCGGAAAACTGAACTTCTTCGGGGACAGCATAGCCGTTGGCAAGCATGGTCTGAGAATCAAGCTTCAGCCGTCCGCAGGAATGTCGGAGGATACCCCGTTCGGTGTCAGGGACCTTACGGATGAACAGCGCACATGGTCCATTGACAGGTTCAGCGGGTGCGGGTGGTCGAAGGCCGACGCCGACACGGTGTCCGAGTTCGGTTCCGGAATGATCCGTTTTGGAGGGGTATCCGACAAGTTCATGAACCACATAGTGGTCCAGGCCCCGGAAAAAATATACGACCTCACGACATCAATCGCCAGGACAGACGAAGGCGACCGGCTTGAAGTCGATGGCCGTGTGTACGTGTTCACCACGTCTCTGACGCCTGAGGACTCCAACGATTCGTCCGAGGAGGTCACCTATATCCAGATTCTTGACAACACTGTGCAGCACGACACGTTCGACACCTTGGCGCAGCTGTGCGACTACGAGGACGGGGCGGTGTTCTACGAGGACAGGTACCTACGGCAGGTTCTTCTTGGCGCCGACGACGTGTTGTTCAATGACGAACCGTTGACTCCGGCGGTTTCGGGAACATCAAGCGACATGTTCGCCCTGGTGTCGTATGACAATGGCGAATCGCTGTTGGCGCCGGTCATCGTCGGGCAGGCCAGAGAGCTTAGCGTTGTGAAGGTGGATCCCTGGAAGGTGGTCCAGCTTAGAAACGGACTCAACATGATGGTGTTCCCTGGTGGGGGACTGGAGTTCGGAAGCAAGGCCGTCGCGGACATCTACTGTGTTCCAGGCTCGAAGTTCCGGTACAATATCGAGTTCGACAACGACCTCAAGCTCCATTTCCCGCCTGTTCCAGCCCGATCCGGCTGCCTGATGCTGAACGGTGTCGAGCTTGAGTCGTACGAGAACTACGGCAACAGGGCGGTCATCGCCATCGGTGACGACTCCATCTACTGGCGTGACGACACCGAGGGCCGGCAGCCGTGGCCGTTCCCGGACATGGCGCAGTACGACAAGGTCCCGGCCGAGGACGAGTACCGCGAGCTGTTCCATTTCGTGTCGGAGTTCCACTCCGAGACGGGGCCGGTGACGTCGCTCCATCCGGCGGAGGGGTCGCCGATAACCATACGCAGGTGCGGAACCGACGAAGACGCGACGGTCGGCGACCTTGAACTCGACGTCGACCTAATGCTCGGCATGTCGGACCGGAACACCCCCGGGTACAAGGTGCCCAAGGCGTTCAGGGGAGGAAAGTTCCTGCTCGGACCCGTCGTGGAGAAGGTAGTGGCGGGTCCTGGCATATCGATTTCAAAGAAGGCCGGCGTGCCGGACGGGCAGGGTGTCGTCACGATATCAGCCGACGGGTCGCAGTACGCTGGCGACTTCGAGACGGTCGCGCTTGAAAACGCGAAGCTGGAGTCCGTGGGCATGTTCCCGTACACCAGGCTCCTTAAGTGGGATCCGGCCTCGGACTCCAACATACCGACCGGTTTCGTGGCCAAGTTCCACGTCCCGGCGACGGCGTCGGACGCCGTGTACCGCGTGAAGTTCTACGCCACGGTGTTCGGCGAGGCGTCGTTCTCCGGCGAGTACAGGAACGCCGGCGTGCGCATGGACTACAGCATCCTCCCCGACTTCACGATGGTTGGTTCCGAACTGCCGACGGCCAACTTGAAGACAGGCCTCATACGGCCTGACGAATCCGTGGTGCTCGACATCCCGTTCGGCGCCCCGGACGACAACGCCGAGGTGTCGTACACGGCGTACGACCCGATCCTCGTGCATAACGACGCGGCAATAGCCGACGTGTCCGGGCGTAGCGCCAGGGTGCTTGACTACGCCTTCCCGACCGAGAAGGACTGCGCCGGGTACGTCGATTCCCACGCGGGCAAGTTGTCCGGCGTGTTCGGGATACGCCCCGGGTACACGGTCGCGATACGGTTCTCCCGCGACGCGCCGAGCTCCGGCACGCCGTACACGGGCGCCATCGGGTTTCTGAATCTTCGCTGGGCGGTAGAGGAGGTGTCCGTGATCGACGTAGGAGGCAAGACCTACGACGATATCGTGGCCATCACCGTGGCCAACCTTCGGAAGGCGGCCAGGAAGTCCGGTCCGTTCGACACCGGCTACTCCGTGGCGGATTTCCTCACCAAGGTGGCGAACGCCCTTAGGTAGGAGGTGTGACGTGGCCTCCGTGATCAATGCAGAATGGCTAAACCAGAATTCTCAGCGGGCGTATCCGTTCGCCGAGGACATGCTCAGGCGCCCCACGATTGACGGGGCCGTGTCCCCCGGGTACGCTATACCCAACGGCGCGTTTCTCGACATGGTCATGGCCACCAATTTCGACCCGCAGCCGTCCGTGTACCTGAGCGCGTTCACCCTTGCTGGCTCATCTGCCACGGCCGTAATCTCCGACGCCTCGGACGGCGGGGTGCTTGCCGTCGCCTCAGCCGTTGTCACGGACGACGAGTACACCCCAGTGAACTTCTCGGGTTCCGGAAGGCACGACGACATCAGGGGCACGGTGGTGTTTGGAAACCTCGCGGCCGTGGCGCAGTCGCTGCCGGACGGAATCTACCGGTTCGGCCCCGGCGAGACCAGGTTCGAGGCGAGATGCTGCCGCCCGTCAATCCCGTGCGTGAGCGGGCTGTTCCTGACGAACGCGGCCGGGACGCAGGACGGCGCCAGGCTCCGCGGCGACGTGGCCATCGTGGCCGGCCAGAACGTGTGGCTCGACTACGACGAGGAGAACAACGCGATCATCATAAACGCCGACAACAGGTACGGGTACAACGACAAGTGCGACTGCGACTCCGGCGACAGGCGCCAGCCCATTCTTACCGTGAACGGCATAAGCGCCCCGGAAGTCGAGATAGAGGGCGGCGACTGCGTGAACGTCGAGAAGCGGGACGGCCGGATAATAATATCGGACACCTGCTCGAAGCCGTGCTGCGGGTGTGCCGAGCTGACATTCCTCAACCAGAAGACCAACAACATAACCACTTCAATAGGCACGCTGGAGCAGTACGCGAACAGCCTCCACGACAGGCTGGAGGACTTCGTGCGGAACGTCCTGCTCTCCAACCGGAGCCAGTCAAAGTTCCTGTAGCATGCTGAACGCCGGATATCTTACGTCAAATGCCGCCACCGCGTGGCCGTTCGACGCCGACTCCTCCGGGCCGGCGCTGGACATGCGCGTGGCGTCGTTCTTCGCCGACGGGGCGGTGGTCCTGCAGCCCGGCGAGCAGGGCGTCCCCGTGCTCGTGGGCGACGTGCGGGCCGCGGAAGGGGCGTTCGGGTTCACGCTGTCCAAGGGGGACGAGGCAGAGCGCGTGTCCGTTGACCGGTTCGACGGCGAGTACACCGTCGTCAGGCGCGGGTGGTGCTTCTTCGTCCTCAGCAACCACGACATCCTGGAGGCCATCGGCGACGGCGGCTACGAGTCAGCCGGGCCGTTCAGGCTGGACCCGTCGGCCACGTCCATGACGCCGGACAGGGTCACGTCGTTCACGCTCTACAACCATTTCGGGACCGGCGAGCTTGTCCCGACGCACTCCGGAATCTCCGGGGATGTCTCGATACGCGGGGGCACAAACGTGTACGCCGGCCTTGATTTCGCACGTGGTTTCCACCCGGGTGTGCCGGATGTCAGCGGAGTCCTCCCGAACGGATTCCTCGGAAACGCGTTCGTCATATCCGCGGTTCCTGGCGAGGGTACCGGAACGGTCCCGTGCGGCACGACAGACTGCGGCGACAAAACGGCCGGTACTGGGTCGATCGTGCCGGACGACGAGGGCGACTTCGTGCTGGAGGGCGACGACTGCCACCAGATAACCACGTACGGCAACGTGATCCGAATTACCGGAAGGTGCACCCCGTGCTGCCAGTGCGAGGACTACAAGGCGACCGGCGACCGGCTGGGGGAGCAGGCCAGGTCCGTCATAGACGTGTACTCCAGGGCGCTTGCCGACTCCGAGCTCTACAACACGTACGCCAGGAAGTTCAACCGCGCTCTGAGAAGCGTGTCGCCTGACGAGCTCGTGGTCAAGTGCATGGCGCTCACGCAGCGCATAGAAGCCGGATCCGCCCATCCGGTGAACATGTCGAGCGTCACGGGGTCCATAGACCGAGGGCAGGGGCTTGTCGTGATCGAGAACGCCTCCCCCGTCCAGGTGCACGTCACCGTGGGCGTCGACATGGCCCCGCAGAAAATCGCGATGGCCAGCGTCGTTGAACCAGTGGACTCAAGTTCCGGCACGGTGAACACCAGGACCAGGACGGTGTACGCCGGCGGCAGCATAGTCAGAATGGTCACGGACATATTCACTCTGGATTTCCACGGCGTCGAGATACCCGACTACAGCGCGGTTGACTCGTTGCTCGCGGTCGACGTCGAGGTGTGGGACTTTTGCGACTCGAACGACTCCAATGATTCGAACGACTCCAATGATTCGAACGACTCGAACGATTCAAATGACTGTCCGAGACTTGTCGCCGTCTACCGGGCGGGATCGTCGGTCACCGCCGAGATGATAGACGTGTGCTTCATGTACGGGATACGCGAGCTTGACGTGTATCGGTCGGCCGGCCTGTCCTACTCCGTGTCGATCAAGCCCGGGTCCGCCATCTCCATGAGGGTTTACGGGGCCAGCACCGCCATGACCACATCCACGGAATGCCATGTGTCCGGATATGCGCGCTTCAGGTGGACCGAGGAATACGATTCCGGGGAAGAGTCCAACGACGGCGCGGAGACGAAGCGCGGAGCGCTGGTGAAGTGGTTCTCGGCGAGCCAGGAGGTGAAGTGATGGATTCCGCCAGGGAACTTCCGGGCGCTCTCGGCCCGTCTGTAAGCCAGCCCCAGTGGGAAAGCGGCAACGTGTCCGTTAGGTTCCCGTTCGCGGACGACGCCGGCCCCGAGGGATACCCGTTCAATGCGATTTCCGACGCCTGCGTGGTCATACCGTCCGGGCGGGAGGCGTCGGACGAGACGGTGTCCGTGGGCTGCCTGCACATAGGCCCGTCCATGGTGTCCGTCATGATATACGCCGGCGACGAGCCAGTCCTGTGCAGGCATGTGCCAAAGTCGGTGTTCGAGCCCTTCACGCCGTTCGCCCTTGAGCCAATGAGGCCCGGCTGCTCCGGGTTCGTGTCGTTCGGCGACATCAGGTTCGAGTCGTTCAGGGACCCGGTCATGCTGCGCGACAGGGTCAGACTTTCGGACTCCGCCGTCATCAGGCCGGTGGTTGGCCGTTTGACGAAGTTCATAAAGCCAGAGACGGGGTCCGAGGCCAGCGGCATAGTGGGAATAGTGGTGCCGCAGGAGGTTTCGGTCGCCCGCGAGCTCGATCCGGACGGACGGGAGGTCGGCCACGAATCGGTGGTCGGCTTCTCGCTGGACGCGGATGGCCTTGACCTGGTGTCGGTCGGATGCGACGCCGCGGAGGCGGAGGCCGGTTCGCCGGTTCCGGTCAGCTCCGTAAACGGGCTGCAACCCGACGAGAACGGCGTCATAGCCGTGGTGTTCGCCAGGGACGAGTCGGAGGTGCCGGAATGATTCTTCCGTCGGTGACAGGCACAAGGTACGCAGAGCACGAGAATCTCAACTCGTACCGCAACTACCCGTTTTCGGAAACCGCCGACCTTAGGGACGGGTCCGGGTCGCGGATCGCGTCCGACGTGTTCACGGACGCCATGCTGTACCCCGTGGTGACGGAGGCCCGGAGACTTAGGCTGTCGGTTCTCGACTGCGCCTCCGGGGAGGTCGCGGTGACTGACGGCGAAACCGTGGTCTCAGGGTCGGAGTCCGACGGATCCGTGGAACTGTACGACGCGTACGGCAGGCATGCCGGCACAATTGTGTGCGGACCCGGCTGGGACAGGGAGCGGCAGTCCGGCAGGCGCCGCGAGTTCGACGGGCTGTGGTTCGCCCCGCAGGCGGAATGCCCGGTGGTGCACTCTGGCGTCATGGGGCTGGCGGACGAGGGCCGCACATGGCGCACCACGAGGCGCGACATCGTGCTCAGGGGGGACGGGAACATCACGCCGGTGCTCTCGGATACCGAATCCGGGCCCGTATTGAGGTTCGACGCCCAGTATGAGCCGCCGGCGTCCGGCAGGCGGCTCGTCAGGCAGATCCTGTTCGCCACGGCGGGGCAGACCATGTTCGAGATTTCGGAGTCGGGCGAGGATTCGGCCGTTGAGCTGTCCATGTCCGAGATGGACCGCGAGGACGTATGCTGGCACGCCCACCTGGGCGACGACGTCGCCGTGGTGGCCGACGCCTGCTCGGGCGGCGGGCAGGAACCGTGCGGACCGGTGTTCGTCGGGGTCAAGGCGGACGAGGTCAGGGTCTGCCCGTCCGACATCGGGAACATCGAGATAATAGCCGACGACGCCGTCGGGTTCAAGAACCCGGTCAAGGTGTCCGCCGTCGAGGGCGGGGCCGTCGCGCCGAGGCCGCAGATCGTCGGCGGGATGTCCCAGGAGGACATATTCGCCGAGGCGTCCAAGATGCTTCAGCGCCCCGTCACCGTCGGCAACGGGGTCAGAATAGGCATACCGGGGGTCAACCATGGCTGGTAGCACTCTTCAGGAATGGCTCGACAGGAACGCCCACAGGAGGTTCCCGTTCGTGGAGGACTCCGACCTGTCGTGCGAGAACGGGGCGGAGCTTCCGAACGAACTGCTCCTCGACGCCAGGTTCTGCCTGTTCGGCCTGGAGGACGGCCCGGCGCTTGTCAGGTCGGCGACCATACGCGACGACGGGTCGGCATCGATGGTCGTGGATCTCCCGGGTCTCCAAGGCGTCGAGATCCCGGCGTCAGGGGTGTGGTCCCGGCCCCCGGACTACTCGGCGAGGGTCGTGTTCGGGTTCAGAGGTCGCCTCGTCCCGCTCGCCGGCGAATACCGGCTTGTCACCCCGGCGCCGATACTGCGGAGCAGGATCCTGTCCGTGCCGTACGGAATAGGCGCCGACACGCTGACGTGCGGCGGGGTCACGGCCCACGGGGCCATCAGGGTCGCAGACGGCCACAACACCACGCTGGACATCGGCGGGAACAACCTCGTGCTCGCGCTGGGGAAGGGCAGGGGGCTTGGCGTGGTCTGCCGGGACGACCCCAAGGCCGAACTTTGCGACGGAAAAGTGCTATACTTCTTAAACGGGCAGAAGGCCGACTCGGACGGAAACATAGACATTCTCGCCGGTGAGGGGGTGTCCGTGACAACCGGAACCTACAAGGGCATTCCCGCGGTCATAGTAAAGACCTCGGCTGTCGTCAATGGATTCGCATATGGCTGAAAGAAAGACAAGATCCGACAATTGTCTGGGAATGTGCGTGCGGGAGGCGTTCGACCTCCCGCCCGAATGCTTTGTCGGAAAGCCTGACATCCCAGACATCGTGGTGTGCGAGCTTCCAAAGCTCCTCGCCACGGACTCCGAGAGGAGGTTCGAGCCCGTCGTGCTCCCAGGGCCTGACTTCAATGTGGACTGCTACTGCATCGACGTTAACGTCAGCGCCAAGGTTGGCAAGTCTTCCACTTCGGCCGGCGGGTCGTGGAGCGTCAGCAAGTCCGGAAGCGGCGACTGCTGCGAGGGGCGGTACGACCTCGACTTAACGTTCCCGTGCTTCCCCACCGTGGAGCTGGACTCTGACTGCTCGATAGAGATAGAGGAAAGCGAACTCCCGCCGGACCCAGACAATCCGGACGGATGCGGAGGGAAGCTGTACTACTTCAAGGCCAACATTCCGGCCATAAACCTGACTGGCCCCTGCGTAAGCGGAGGCGCGACGATAGGCCCGGACGGATGCGTGTTGTCGTACGATTTCGAGGTCAACTCGCCGGTCATAACCATCGACGGCGACTGCACCATCGACGTCGGCCCGGCCCGCGACGGTGGAAGCGACGACCAGTGCGGCGACAAGCACTACCAGCTCCACGTCAATTTCCCGGAGATAAGCGTAATCCCGGCCGACTGCACCATAAATGTGGATCCGGAATGCAGCGAGGGCGGTGACGATGATGGGTGCGGGCCGAAGACGTTCGCGATCAGCGCCAACATACCTACAATCTCCATCACCGGCCCGTGCGTCACCGACAACTCAACGGTGGCGTCCGGGTGTGCTACGGAGTACAGTTTCGAGATCAACCCGCCGAACATCTCGTTCACCGGCGGCGACATCGAGATAACGCAGACGGCAGGTGAAGACCCGTGCGACATGGTGTTCGACGCCAAGGTCAATTTCCCCACGGTGAACGTGGTCGTGGAGGGATGCTCTGACATGCTCGAGGCGGATGTCACCCAGCCAACTGATGATAGCCGTGAGACCAAGATTACGCTCACTGCGAATCCGCCCAGCGCGGAGGGGTCTGTCAGCATAGACGGTTGCGGCGTCGGCGCCATAACGCTCAAGCAGGTCGGATGCTCTTATGTCCTCGACGGCGGAATAGACCTGTCGGGCTGCAAGGGCGACAAGGGCGACCCCGGGCAGGACGGCGAGGACGGCGAGAAGGGCGATCCTGGACCGTGCCCGTGCGACGGTCCCACGGGTGCGCCTGGAAACCCCGGTGAGGACGGCCCCCCTGGGGAACAGGGTCCGACTGGCGAATCTGGTGCGCCTGGAGACCCCGGTGAGGACGGCCCCCCTGGGGAACAGGGTCCGACTGGCGATGGCGGACAGTCAGGCCCGACCGGCAAGGAGGGTCCACGCGGCGCAGCCGGCGAGGTCGGAGAGAGAGGTCCGACAGGCAAGGAGGGCTGCCCCGGGCCGCAGGGCCCCAGAGGCGCGAAGGGACCTACCGGCCAGGGCAGCGACGGGCCGACAGGCCCGAAGGGCCCGACAGGTCCGTCAGGACCCACGGGACCGACCGGCCCCACCGGACCTACCGGCCCCACCGGACCGACCGGCCCCACCGGACCCACAGGTCTGGAGGGTCCCACGGGGATATCGGTCGGGTATCCCGGCATCGACGGGCCCACCATGCTTGAGTTCGCGATGTCGAACTACGAGTTCGAGGTGAAGCCATACGGCCAGGGCCTGTTCATGAAGGTGCCGTACTACGAGGTAAGCATCGAGCACGGGCTTATAACCGAAGTTTCTGGGCCGTATTCAAGGGAATGGCGCATCCAGTAGGAGGCATTATGGAAATAGAGGTGACATACAGGCAGTCGGAGACGAAGGACGGGCTGTACGCGTACGCCCTGCACGTGGAGGCCCGGCCGGTGCCGGACGACTCCAACGACTCAAACGACGCCGATGCGAACATCTTCGTGTTCAGGAGGTCCACTCCGACGATGAACCCGCACGGCGTCACAGATGCCGTAGTCGACGACGAGTTCTTCAACGTGGCGACCCCGGTCGACATGTACGACATTCCGGCCAAGGAGCCGGACGTCGAACATGGAATGCCGTATTTCCGGGATTCCAGGGTCGAGCTATGGTTCCGGAACTTCGAGGATGTCCTGAGGGCCAAGCGCGAGATGTCCGAGGACATTGCATCTCTTGTCCGTTTGTGGGATAATATAAACGATGAGGCCACGTTCAAGTACGGCGAGACACGCACGTACGGCACGCCCTCTGAATGAAGTGGAGACCGCAATGCCAGAACAACCACAACCTGCGCCAAGGCCGCAAAGGCCGCCCAAGCCGACGATACTGTCGGTAGACCACATAAAGCGCGCCATCGGCGACGCGAACTTCTACACCGCGCTTCCCGAGTTTCTCGCGGTAAAGCGCAAGATGGACGCGATGCACGTGGACTTCAACTCGGGCTGCAGCCCGTGCAAGAAGCGCCGCGTGGCCACCAGCCTCACCTCGGACTTCGTGTCGATTCTGACCGGGCTGTCCGACGACGGCCTGGCCAGGGTCAAGAAGTACCTTGGCGTGCCGAGGCTTCTCGTAAGGTCAATGAACCAGCAGACGCGCAAGGTGGAGATGAAGGAAATCTAGCATGTGCTCCTTCAACGACAACGAGCTGATACCGATGCTACCGGACGAACGCCCGGAGCTTGTCGCCGCGTCGCTGGCGTCCCTGCACGACTACAACAGGGACTTGTCCAACATCCCGGCCATGTGGAGGCACACGAAGGGTGCCGGCGTGAAGGTGGCCGTCCTGGACACCGGGATGCCACGGCACCGCGACCTGTCGGTGGTAGGCGCTCAGTCGTTCATTTCAGGATATCTCGAGGACTGCCAGGGCCATGCCACGGCAGTAGGCTCGATAATCTCGGGACTCGGATGCGCCAGCACGGGCGTGGCCGGCGTCGCGCCGGACGCCGACATGTACTACGGGGTTGTGCTGAACTCGTCCGGTGCCGGCTCGATGACCTCCGTGGCGCAGGGGATAAACTGGGCGGTGGACGAGATACACGCCGACGTGATCAACCTTTCGCTTGGCACGCCGCATGCCTACGGGTGCGACCCGAAGGTGCAGGCCGCCTGCAGGCACGCCTATGAGAATGGCGTAGTCGTGGTCGGCGCCGCCGGAAACGACGCCAGGGACGTCAACTGGCCGGCGGCCCTCGATACAGTGATAGCCGTGGCCGCCGTCGACCGCAACCTCAAGGCGGCCTCGTTCTCGGCCCGCGGCCCCGAAGTCGAGTTCGCCGCCGGCGGCGTGTCCGTCATGACGGCCTACCTTGACAATGGCTACGCCACCTTATCAGGCACGTCGTTTTCGGCCCCAGTGGTCACGGGGATCATAGCCCTCATAATCTCCGAGCATCGTTCCCGCGGTATCAAGATGTCCCCAGAGGAGGTGCGTCAGCATCTGAAGGAGATAGCCTACGACGTGGGAGCCGAGGGCCGTGACAACGAGACCGGATGGGGAGTCCCGGTCTTCACAAAGGACACCTTCAACGCCACGGGCCGCCCCGGCAAGCCGAAGGTGCTTTCATGGTTCGGGCGGATTCTGAGAGCTTTGAAGTGGTGGTAGAGCGATGGCGTATGTGAACCCTGTAAACCCTGTAGGCGTAAACCCCGTCCTCGACCAGGAGCGCATTCCAGTTATCAAGGTCGTGAACGGCGACTCGTGGGTCGTCGACGCCAACCTCTACAACCCGTCGAACTACGAGCCGGCCACGGTGGAGAACACCAAGGTCGAGTTCATCCTGACCGAAAACAGGTTCACCAAGTACGCCTTCTGGATTGGGAAATGGATGGAGGGCGTCGTCCCTGACGAGCATATACCAGGCCTGGTACACGTCAAGGTGCCGAATGAAGTGTCGGCGTCGCTCAGGAGGGGCATATACGCCTTCTCGCTCAGGGTTACGGACTACCTAGACAAGGAGACCAAGACCGAGTTAACCGGGTACTTCCAGGTCGAGTACGAGCCCACTTCGGACACGCACGACATTCCATATAGACCCGGAAGCGGCGCCGATGGGCCGGTGATACCGCTGGTTCCGGGTGGTGAGCCGGGGAAGCAGGGGCCTACAGGAGATCAGGGAGAACAGGGAGAGCAGGGACCGACAGGGGAGCCTGGAGTTCCCGGAGAGCCCGGAGAGCCGGGTGAACCTGGCGAACAGGGCGAACAAGGTCCTACGGGAGAGTCTGGTGCCAGGGGCGCCACAGGTGAACAAGGTGAACCTGGAGAACCGGGAAAACCCGGCGCCGACGGGCTTAAGGGGCCCACGGGAGATGAAGGCCCTGTAGGTCCTGTAGGTCCCACAGGTCCTGCAGGTCTGCAAGGACCGACCGGGGACAAAGGCGTCGACGGGCTTCAGGGGCCAACTGGCGACGCCGGCGTAGACGGTCTTAAAGGACCTACAGGCGACAAGGGCGCAGACGGTACGCAGGGACCAACCGGAGACGCCGGCATCAACGGTCTGCAAGGACCGACAGGCGACGCCGGGGCCAATGGGCTCCAAGGTCCAACAGGCGATAAGGGCACAGACGGGCTTCAGGGACCAACCGGCGATCAGGGCATAGCAGGGTTACAAGGTCCTACCGGAGATGCTGGTGTAAATGGTCTTCAAGGTCCCACCGGCGACCAGGGTGTGGTCGGTCCTCAAGGCCCAACCGGTGATCAGGGCATAGTAGGGTTACAAGGCCCAACAGGTGATCAAGGTGTTTCAGGACTGCAGGGTCCCACAGGAGATGCCGGCGTAAATGGTTTGCAGGGTCCCACAGGTGACCAAGGTGTTTCGGGGCTACAAGGACCAACAGGCGACCAGGGCGTGGTTGGGCTTCAGGGTCCAACTGGTGACAAGGGGCTTCCCGGCGATCCCGGTGAACTTACCGGCAAGCTCGACTCCGTCGCAGCCGCCCCGGATTTCTCCTCGTCCTCGACCTACTTCGTGGGCGATTACGTCACCTACCTCGGCAGGCTCTACAAATGCACCGCCGCCGTGACCACGGCCTGGGACTGGACAGGTTCCACGAACTGGACGGAGGTTGACATGACCTCGCCTGACGCCACGGTTGACATAACCAACGACGGGTTCCTGAGGGTCGTGTCCGCGGACGGGGAGATTCTGTGGGCCGAGGGCTACAACCTCTCCGAGGACAGCTCGGACTCCATGTCCAACTGGTCCGTGAAGGGCTACACTTTCGCGGCCAACGCTACTAGCGGAGTCTCATTGTCGTTACCGACGGCGATGGCAGGAAAGGTCGGAGACTTCATACTCGACGTGACCAACCCGGCTCTTGACATGACTTCGCTGCCCACGGCCTTCAGCGATTCGGCCACCTACGCAGCTGGTGACATCGTGAGCTACGACTCCAAGATATGGAGGTGCGTGGTCGCGGTCGAGACAGCGGGGGCTTGGACTGGCACGACAAACTGGGAGGAGGCGTGGCCATACATCACGCTGGCCCAGGTGACGGCTATGACGGCCTCTGTTGTGGTTCCGGCAGGCGAAGACTTGCAGGAAATGCTCACATTCGCTCCGGGGACGATGTGCGAGCTGTACTTCACCCAGACGGCGTTCAACGTGGACTCAAAGCCGACGTGGAAGGTGGTCAGGCAGGATGTGGAAAGCGGAGGCGCGTCATGATACCGAGAGTGCCTTACGATGCGGAGATAGAGTACCTGGAAGGTACCGGGACGCAGTGGATTGACACTGGCGTGCACGGCACAGAGACAACGAAAATAGAGGCTGGTATAAACCCATCGCAGGATTCAGGAATATCGGCCAAAATTTTTGGAGATTACTCCGGGGCTACTGCGTCCAGACGTCTTTACGGGGGAATATTGATAGGGGAGAACAAAAGAACAATAGTATGTAAATATGGTGCTATAACTAAGCCTGTCTTTGGCACAGATGGGAATTATGTTCCGAAGGACGTAATCTCGCTTTTTAGGATGGGACCTACAGGCGTGAGTTGCGGAGAAACATTTTCGGCGTCATGGACCGCTTCGAATGTTTTTAGTACAGCGGCCACATTATACCTTTTCAAATATAATGGGCAGGCAGACGCGAGCGCTTTTATCGGTAAAATGTATTTTTGTCAAATTTATATTAACTCCTCCCTCATCCTCGACCTCATCCCGGTCCGCATAGGCCAGACCGGCTACATGTACGACCGTGTTACGAAAAGGCTCTTCGGCAACAAGGGCACCGGCTCGTTCGTCCTCGGCCCCGATGTGGCTAAACCCGTAATTGGGCTGTACGGGATGAGGAAGTTCTACAGCACCACGGACTACATCCAGGACGGACTCGTGGCCATGTGGGACGGAATAAACAACACCGGTCACGGCCATGACCCGGAGGCCACGGTGTGGAAAGATTTGGTAGGAGATAGAGACTTTACCTTAAATGGCGCAGTTGTCGGTCAAGACAGTATTTCGTGGAACGGAAACTACCGTTCTTCGAGTTCCCACCAGCCGCCTAATTTCGTTCAAATGGAGATTCTTTTTAGGACAATTAGCGGGTATAGCTGGAAAGTGTGGTTTGGAGACTATGGTCATTCTGTATCATCGTACTTTGGGGCGGTATTAGAATCAAAAACAGCACGGCAGGACAATAGCAGTTACAAATTTGGCGCGCTTGCAGTCTCCATACCATTGGTTGCACCGTCAGAATCCGGTAAAAGATGGGCTAATAAAATTTATGAAAAGAGTGTGTTAAAAAATATATCGGGCAACTTCAATTATGTTGGAACGGACTGGGCTGCCAATACAATGCAGTTAGGGGGAGCTAGCGGATTGTCATTGAGATGCATTCGTCTTTACTCACGTTACCTATCAAACGCTGAAATCGCGCACAACTACGCCATAGACAAAGCGAGGTTCAACCTGCCATGAGTACTTTTGGAAAAATAGGGGCAAGACCTCTTCTGCTTAAGAACACCGGCGAATACGCGGAGGAACAGATGTACAAGGAACTTTTCAAGGCTACTATAGAAAGAACTGGGATCGGGACGGGACATATGGACCTAGTTGGCATTGACATACAGTCCATTGGCAGACAAGCATACTCATGGCACAGAAACATTGGTGAAATCAACCTGCCCAACGTGCTGTCAGTCGGCCAGCAGGCTTTCGACAGCGCCATAATCTACGGAAACATCAACCTTCCAAACTGCACGACAAGCGGGTACCGCATGTTCACAGAGGCGTACATGTATGGAGCCGAGGTGCACATGCCTTCGCTTGTGACTTCTTCTGGACAGGAGTTCTACCAGGCGCTTCAGTGGAGCCGTGTAAACACCTCCACAAGGGTGTCCATATACCTTGACTCTCTGTCGTCCATAGGCAACAGCATGTTCTACAACGCAACCGGGATGGCAAGGCTATACGCCCCAACGGTTACGTCGATATCTGGTGCAAGCGCGTTCCTGCTCGTCGGAAACAGTGCCTCGGCGGGGAACGTCGAGCTTGTGGTTGGCAGTAAAGATATGGACACCGGAATGACGATGGCCGGTCTTGTGGGGTCGAGCGGATTTCCATTTGGAGCCGCGGCGTCATCCAGGGTGAAGTGGACATGCAAGGACGGGACCGTGACCTACGACACCTCCACCTCGTCATGGGTGCAGACTCCGTACGCCTAGAAGGGCTTTACCATGAAGACAAATCAGCATTTCGCCAAACTAAACAACCGAATCCCCGAATACGCCCCGGTGCCGCTCAAGGTCGTCACGCACCACCACGAGGAATACGACGTCGATGTTCTCGACCCCGAAACCGGCGAACCCACCGGCGAGACGGAGCATGTGGTTTCAGATTGGGACACCTGGGAGAGTAAACTGTTTCCAACAACAGAAGAGTACCTCAGGATGGGGTGGCTCATCGTTGTTGATAAGGCCCCGAAGGCCGAGGAAGGCCATTCAGTCCGCAAGACCGGTTTTGCGGACGATATTGACGGCAAAATCGTCATGGAGTATGAGCAGGTTCCACTTCCGCCCATGGTCCACACCTACAAGCGCTCATACCTCGCCCAGTGGATGAGGGCGAATGGCAAGTGGGACTCCTTCAAGGGGCTTCTGGGGCTGTCCGAGGACCTTGAATTCTTCTGGGAGACAAGCACCGAGTTCGACTCCAACCATCCGCAGTGGGGAACGGTCATGGCGGCTGTTAAGTCGGCCCTTGAACTGACGGACGAGGACATGGCCGAAATGCTTGAATACGGCGAAAGGGGAGCGTGATGCTTATAGCCGGCAGGAATGGTATGGCGGTGAAGTTCCCACCGACCGCCAAGAACTATGTTCAGGATGGGTTGGTGGCGATGTGGGACGGCATTGAGAACGCCGGGTGGGGACAACATGATGCGAACGCGACGGTGTGGAAGGACCTAATAGGTGATAACGACATAACACTCACGATGGGTGGCGGAAGCTGGGTTCAAAGCGGTGGGCTGTTCATTGCAAAATCGCCTAAAACCACGGGCGTTTTCAAAAGGAGCGAAACAACCTACAGGCAGATAGAGGTCGCAGGTGTAGAACTGACAGGAGATCTATCCTACAATAGACACATTCTGATTTCGTTCGGCAGTACACATTCATTTGTTATCGGACAGAATAGGCTTGGGTTCATAGTGGCAAATAATGTAGTTGGTATTGAACCAACATATCCGGCGGTCAACAGGGCAAACATTCCGTTCTCCGTGTCGGTGTCATATACCAGCGGAAATCTACCAGACCCGAACGCCATGTATTATAACGGCGAGAAAAAGCAACAGGATGGGCAAAATATCCTTCTAGGAGGAGCATCTGGCGTATTTAACAATTACGGGAACTACCAAGCCGACGCCAATATCTTCTGTATCCGTCTCTACTCCCGCGCCCTGACCGCTGACGAAATCGCGGCCAACTACGCCGTGGACAAAATCCGCTTCAACCTGCCTTAGAAATGGTGTACAATTAAACCATGGACAACCAAGCTTCAAACCCATCCACATCCAATGACTACCGCGGCAAGATCCGGGTCTTCGGGCGCAACATGCTCGCCGGCCCCCTATTCGAGTCGTCGGACGCCCAGACGATCGTCATGTACGACGACAAGGGTTCGCCGTGCGTGCTGCTCGCCAGGCTCGTGGACAACACCTGGGCCATGGGGACTGTAGCCGACGAGGACTGGGAGAACGTGAAGCAGCGGTTCGGAGTGTACTGACCCCTTTTCCCAAATCCGGGAATAGTGTATACTAGTCTTTGTAAATAAAATCAAACCATAGATTCGCCGGCGGGGGTCTTTGGTGTTTTCTACCCCGCCGGTGGGCCCCCGGGTGAAGGGCTTATTCATTTCACCTTCATACGCGAACCCTTTTTTGCTATAATGGATGAGGAGGGATTCAAAGTGGCTGACACAAAGGTGGTACCGTACAACTTGGGGCAGATACCGTTCGGAAAAAAGGTCTACACTTCCGACCAGGTCGACTACATCGTCAAGAACGCCGGCCTTGACGTAGGCATCTACAAGTACAGGGGCACCGTGCATTCATACGATGACCTGCCGTGGCCTTTCGACTCCACTGATTCAAACGACTCCCCGTCCGTAGGCGACGTGTACGACGTCGAGGAAGGCTACGAGGACAGCAACTACAGCATACCTCCGGGAACCAACTGGGCCTGGAACGGTGAGAGATGGGACCCGCTGTCAGGATCTCTCGCCGACTATCTGAGCAAGAAGGCCGCGGCGGAGACTTACGCCACCAAGACCGAGCTCGGTGACAAGGCGGATAAAGTCCCGAACGCAACAGCCGACAACTTCGCGGGCCTGGACGAGAATGGCAACCTCAAGGACAGCGGGAAGAAGGCCGGCGACTTCGCCACGGCAGAGCAGGGCGCAAAGGCTGACAGCGCGATACAGTCCGTCAAGGTCAACGGCACCGCCCTTACGCCGGACGCGCAGAAGGCCGTGGACATCCCAGCCGCGACAACCGGCGTGCGCGGCGTCGTGAAGCTCAACAACTACACTAACTCCACGTCCGTGACCGAGGCGGCCACGCCGAACGCCGTCAAGACGGCCATGGACAACGCCAATGGCCGGGCGAGCCTGACCGAAGACAACGAGTTCTACGGCGCAAATACATTCAGAAGCGTCCCAGATGTAAAAACCACTGGTTTTACCAACATCATGTTTTTCAGAGTTGTGTATGACGAAAGCCTCGGAGACGACAGGTACGACCCAGTGTTCACCATGGACGACGTCTCGATGGTCTACCGCAGCTCGTGGGATTCTGAGCTGACAAGGGAATTTTTCCACGAGTTCTTCTCGGAGGCTTGCTGGAGGCTGCTGACTGACGGTGAGTGGCTTTTTGCGGGCAACCTTTCCGGCGCCTCGTTCTACGACGCCGTCGACGGATCTACCGAGACGTTCGAGGTTGCGACCGGCTATACTGACGAAGCCACGGGCGAGTGGGTGGAAGAGCAGTGGAAGACGGCGTACATTGACTGGAGCGGCTCCCGCCTAGACCTTGATGTAAACGACCATGGTGGATACGGTGAGTCTACAGGTGTCGTGGTGGTACCTATGCGTGAAGCTGGGACTGCCGTCTGGATAGGCGATTTGAGATATCCGCTTTCGTTCGGCGTTAACGACGGCTACACCGGCCCGAAAGGCACTGTGACCATCGAGGGGTATTCAGACTTCCAGTTTTATGACGAGTCCGGGTCGCCTATCGATGCGTCCCCTACCGACTATGAGTTCCCCGGCCTCAGGGCCAGTACCGACCCGTCGGACCCGGCATACGATTTGCACTACGAAGAGTACCCCGACGAGTATGGCTGGCTGCCGGCGCTCGACACACGGCTGGCGACGATGGCCGATATTCCAGATGTTGAAGCGTCGGTGGCCGCGCACAACGACGACACGTCTGCGCACAATTTATTGTTTTCCGGCAAGCTCAACACATCACACAACACGGATGCGAACGCGCATAGCGCGCTTTTTTCCGCCGCGGCTCCACTGCCGCCAATTCGCGTTGGCAATTTGATGGACACTGGTGTGATTCGCTTTCCATGGATGCCATCAGGAGGTGTAGGAGGTGTATACTCCGTTACGATGAGGCCCGTTGATTTGGTGCTCACGGCTGGAAGATCGATTTTGATTTCGAAGCACACCACGACTCAAGGCATTGCAGTGCTGTCAGCCGCGGGGACATATATCGTGAATATTGGTCTTGATGCAAGCAGCAATGAGTATGTTGATGTTCTTGGCGCCTATTATCCCGGCGGCGTTAGCAATGCTCCGGTACGTAACGGTTTCAAGCTAGTTGACTTTTATCTTCCGGTTTCACTTTCTCCGAACGAATCCGACTCAGACAAGATGCGTGTTTTTCAAATAAGCGTGGCGACCGACCATTCAACCCCGGGAAACTCCGGCGGTACGTACACGTACACTACAAAAACGCTTCTGTCCATCCCGAGGTATATTCCGGACATGCCTCCTGTGACCGCCGATTCCGTGGTCTTGAACATGACGCTTGTGAAGATTCCGTGCGTGATTACATACTCCTTATACCGTACGTCATCATCCAGCAACGCATGGAGGGTCATGAACTTCCAAGCCAACATGGATTCTCCGCTGTGGAAGCATGTTGACTACTCGTTCGTACATAACAACGCCTCTACCACTGTAAACTATAGCTTCCCCAGCGCGGTGTACCGTCCCGAGCCTGACTGGACGCCCGTGCCAAGCTCGTATCTTGGAGACTTTTTTACTACTTAAGGAGACATGAACATGGAACTGTACTACAAACCAAACAAGCGGGGCGGCGCCCGCATCACCGTAACCGACGACATGCCCGACGAGGTCAAGGCCGCGCAGCGCGCCATAGCGGCCGCGCAGGGTCTCTTACCCGTCTCAAACGTCGCGCCGCATCCTGCGCCCACTCCGTTCGGCACATACCGTGAACGGCTTCTCCCGGTCACTGACGAGTACGGCGGGGTCATCGGGTATTCTCAGTCGTGGGTGTTCTCGCCGGCACGCATCCACCTGTCGCAGTCAAAGCTCGTGGCCGATCCGGCGATCGCGCCTCTCGTCGCCACGTTGGCCCCCATGTTGCAGCAGGACGAGAAGCTGGCGGCGTGGTGGGCCAACGACATGACGTACGTGCGTGGCTCCGAAATGGCCCAGAAGGCCATGGAGGTCTTTGGCCTGACGCAGGAGCAGCTGGAGGCCATAGCCTTCCGCTGCCGCGGCTAACCGGAGGACGACATGAAGAAGCTCATAACCAAGATCAAGAACTGGATCCGCAAGATCCTCGGCAAGATCGCCCCCGGGATGACCACTCCGTCATGGAAGGAGTGCGTCCACGCCTCGTGCTGGGACGGCAGCAATGCACAGAGGCGTATGATGAACATGCTCAGCCCCAAGTTTTCGGACGGCAAGTTCAACGAATACCTGTCCTGGATGAAAAGCCGCGGCTGCGACACCGCCCACGTGTTCCTGATGAACGGCGGTGACGGCGAGGGCGCCGGCTACATCGCAACGGACAACACGGGCCTCACCATCAAGCGCCTCAAGAAGTTCCGCTCCGAGGGATTCGGCGTCGTGGAGTGGATCATGGCCGACGACTCCAGCGCCATGGCCAGGAAGCTCTTTGCCAATCCCGAGCAGTTCATCTCGGCCTTCGACAAGGCCGGAATCCTGGACTACGCGTCCTACATCGTGCTAGGGCTCGAGATGGATGAGTACGGCAACGCGAACCAGTGGAACGCCGTTCGCAAGGCGGTCAAGAACCACTGCCCCAAGATCAAGATCGGCGTACACCACGCGTCTGGAAAATACTCGTTCGCCAACCTTGGCGACATCGTCCTCGACCAGCTCGACCCCAAGGCGGCCACGAAGTCCGCCATAACGGCCTCGATCAAGAAGATCAGGTCCATGGGCAAGGAGGCGGTTGGATTCGAATACGCCCGCAACGCCAATAGGCAGAAGGCCCAGTGGGCCCTTGACGCCGGTGCATTTTCAGTGGGTAATTGGTGATGAGGCGGTTTCCGTACATAGGGCTCGCAAAGCTCGCCGAAGGAGGGGGTTCGGACCCCAATCTCCAGCGGGCTTCCGAGATCTTCGAGGACTGGCTGGTAAACCGGAAGTACCAGGTGCGGAGGGGCGAGACCCTCTCAGGCATAGCGGCCAGAAGCGGCGTCCCGATGGAGGAGCTCATGGACGTGAACGGCCTCGCCTCCGCGTTTGTCAAACCGGGCCAGATACTCAGGATCCCGAGCGGGTTCGCCAAAGGGAAAGGCGGTAGCGATGCCGGCGGTGTCAGGTAGCCAGCAACGGCTGTTTGGAATGGTCCACGCCTATCAGAAGGGCAAGCTGAAGCACGCCCCGGAGAAGATAAGGCGCATCGCGAAGCACATCTCCGAGGAGGACGCCGAGCACTTCGCGAAGACGAAGCACGACGGCCTTCCCGAGAGAACTGGAGGCGAGAAGGAGGCCTCGTCCGGCCAGCCCGTGACGGTCGTCTTCGGCAGGGGGCGGTCGTTCACGTTTCCGTCCATAAAGGCCGCCATCGTATATCTGCAGGCCCTTCCCGGCATCTCGCCGGCGGATGCCGACGACGCCGTCAGAAACCGCAAGTCCGGCGTCGGGAACGTGAAGCTTACGTATCCGCCGCCCGAGGAGTAGCGGCGCGACGCGAAATGAAGGAGCATGAAGTGAAACCGCAGATGCCAAGCATCTTCTCGCCGTATCCGGCGTCGTTCTTCCCGGACATAGACACGGCGAGGCACGGCCTTGAACGGGCCAAATACGGCAAGGAGCCGTTCAAGGTCACGGACTACAAGGTCTGCATTTTCAACATGGGCAAGGAGAAGGACAGGTCGGAATACGCCGACCTGATGAAGCGCCTGATGCCCATGGCCCAGGACAGCCAGTGCGTCGTGAACAAGAACGAGCTGCAGGTGCTGAACACCCCCGAGGGCCAGTCGTGGTACCGGTACGTGGAGTGGTTCGAGTACGTCCTGAACGAGAAGTCCCTCACCACCGGGGCGGATAACGCGGACAATGCGGGAAGCGCGGGTGGCCCAGGCGGTTCAGCCGGCCATGGCGTGGAAAAGCCCGCGGCCGAGCCCTCCGACTTCGCCGGGGCTGAACCATCCGAAGACGGAGAGGACAGCAACGACGGAGACGGCGAGGACGACGTCGGCAATGACATGGCCACCGACGGCTTCCTGGACGCCTAGCCGAGCGCCTCGGCGCGCAGCCTCCTGTCCTCAGCCGGGTCATTGAACTTCATGTATCTGGCCGGGATGCGGTACATTTTCGAATGTCCGCTCAGACTCACCCCTATGTGCACGAACGGCAGGTTGCGGCCGTACTGGGAGAACGTGTCCCATCCCGACGGCCACGCAACGTACGGGGGCATTGAGCCGTAGCCCGTGGCGTGGTTGTACCTGTATGCCGCGGTCCTTTCGGCGTCGCTTGGCTTGACGTTCTCCGGATATTTCCCGATTAGGTCGGTAAGCTCCCTGGTGACCACGGCGACCTGGTTGTTGAACGTGAACAGCTGGTGGTACGCGGACCTCACCTTCAGCAGGTCTGGGCTCCCCTGGAACGGCAGGAGCTCGTTTCCGTGCCGGTACATCATGCCCAGCCTCAGCGAACCTATCCACAGCCTGTCCATCTTGGCGACCCACGTGCCGATGTCCAGCGGCCTGTCCAGCATCCAGTCGTCCTCGAGCCTCAGGCACTTCGTCGCGCCTGGGTCGGAGAACGCGTCTTCAAGCCCGATGTTCATCGAGGCCCCCAGCCCGTGCCTGCCGTCCGTGGTGACGTGCACCGCCGGTTCGATTCCGTGGCGCCTGTAAACGGCCACGACGGCCTCCACGTGGCCCGGGACCGACATGTCGTCGCACACTATGTGGCGGGGCGAATACCCGGACGCGCCCAGGTTGGACAGCAGGGCGTCCACGGTCGCGCACGCGCATCCGGTGCGGTCCTTTGTCAAGAGGACTATCGGCAGCGTTTCCATGCTAAGCCTTGAGTTTTCTGTGTGTGTCTGGTATCTCTATCTTGAACCACCTGCTGCCACGGTACATGCGTTTCGGAAGCCAGAACACACCGGCTTGCCTTGGATCCAGCCTCCACATCACGTACGGGAACGAGATCTGGTCCCTTGTGCACCCACGCTCGATTTCGTGCCACCACAGCTTCATGAACTCCGTGACGTACGGCGAGTCGATCTCGTACCTTATCCCGGTCTCGGCCATCATTCCATGGTGCTCGGACATGCCGGCGGCCCTGTACCTCTTGAGCTGCTCGTCCAGACCGGCGGTCCTGTGCGGCCTGACTCGGCGAATCTCCTTGGCCTCCATGAAGATATCGTCCCATCCGTAGTGCATCATGGCGTACAGGTATTTCCCGGGCGAGGCCGTTTCAGACACAAGTGTCCGCAGGTTGTCGGTTATGGCCATTGTGCCGTCTATCCAAAATCTGATCTTGTATTCCGGGAACATGGAGAACAGATGGGTCTTCACGTATCTTGCCTTGCGAACCGGTTCAAGATCACAGGCTTCCTTCGGGAACCGCACGGTCTCCCAGATGCGCGACTTCAGAAGCGGGTTGTCCGTGACGCACACGTACCTGCATCCGGGGGTTTTCGCCCTTGGATCCTTGAGCGCGTCGTACCCCTTGGTTATGGCCGTGACCACGACCATGCTACTGTCAGATGTCACTCCCATAGCGACCTTCCCTTATCGATCCATTTCGACGTGTCCAGATTCCTGAGCGACGCGTTCTTAAGATGATCCACGAAGTCAACCAGCTCTATCTTCAGAATGCGCCATCCCGCCGCGGAGATGTCGTGGTTGAACGAGGCTCCGGTGTCGACAGGCGGCTTTGACGCCATGCACATGTCAGGACGCCAGTACCGTATCCCATCGCGTCGCATCCTGTAGGCGTTGAATGCGCAGAAGTACGGGAGCAGCCTGTCGCCGGGGGTCCTGTCCCACCCCACCTGCCCGACGGCGCCGTAATCCGAGCCCGACGGAATCGTTGCGAGCAGCTTGCGTACTGGCGGCTTGAAAAGCACGTCGTCGTCGGCCAGCAGCACCCATTTCGAGTCGATCGCGTGGTGCAGCGCCCAGTCTATCGAGCAGGCGTGCCTGTCGGACGGCTGACTCATGTTCTCTGGCTTCATTCCCAGAAGCTTGCTGCCGCGGTTGTCGACCTCCCTGAACAGCTTTGCGTTGAACACGGGAGAATGCACGCTGCCGCCGTTGTTCATCACCACTACCGGAAGCTTGCGGCCCAGCTGCTTGAACAGCGACCTGACCATGTAGTCCACGAGTTCGCACTTGTTGTACGTGCATGTGAGCACGGTGCAGTCGTCAAGCAGCATTACGGAAACCTCCTAAGGTCCTTCTCGGCCTTCTGCCTGGCGTCGGCCGCGATCTTCCTGGCCTGCGCGGCCACGTACCCGTGCGAGAACTCCTCGGAAAGCAGGTCCCCCGACAGCTGAAGCCTTGCCGCCGCGCACCGCCTCGTGCCGTCGGCCGCGTTCTCGTGTATGTTCCCGTCGGCCTTCGGTGAGTACACGTACCACGGCGTGGCGCACGGTGCGACTGTCTTCACGGCGTCGCACAGGCGCATGAACCACACCACGTCGTTGAACCTGTACCTGTCGGCCATGAACCTCCTGGACAGCGAGGTCCTGTGGCACACCGTCCACGGCGCCTGGTTGTGCCGCACCAGCTCCTGAGGCGACCACTCGGTGCGCACCTTCTTCATTGAGCCCCAGTAGTAGGACAGCGCGACCGCGTCCGGGTACCCCGCCGCCACGACGGCGTCGTGCACAGCCTGTAGCGCGTCCGGGGACGCAAAGTCGTCGTCGACGTCCATGTACAGGGTGTACCTTGACGTCCCGATGTCCAGGGCGACGTTCCTGGCCCCTCCGGCGCAAGACCTCTTGTCAAGCAGCGCGAACCTGACCCACGGCCTCTTCTCCGAGACCTCGGCGATGGCGTCCCTGGTGTCGTCGTCCGAGGCGTCGTCCCCTATGTGCCATTCGAAGTCACGGAACGACTGCCTGTCGAGGGCCTCGGCCAGTCGCCTCACGCACGCCGCCCTGTTGCGCACCGGCGTTATTATCCTGAAGAACGGGCCGTCCGCCCCGTCGGCTCTCGATTCCGCCGCCGGTCCGTCTGAGGCCTGGTCCCTGAGCCTTTTGTCGGCGTCGGCGTCGTTTAGCGCCACATACTCCTCGGGTATCGCGAACCCGTGGCCGGCGGTTGATTCGCCTATGTGCATGAAGAGCCCGTTGTCGTAGGTGTCCGTCGGCAGGTCGTCCGGGTACAGGACCTGGCAGTTCTCGGACAGCCCTCCTTTGAACCGCACGGCGTACGCGGCCACTACCTGCCTCTCCATCTCCTGGTGGTTGCAGTTCTCCGGGTAGTACCCTATGGCGTCGTACACCCTCTTGTGCCTCAGCATGACCTGGTTGTTGAACACGTACTTGTAGTGTGCGTTCATCACGCTGCCGGCCACCACGTTGACGAACCCCTTTATTTTGGACGGGCGCGTCCTGGTCCATGTCACGCCGGTTCCGGACGGCTTCGTCTTAACGTACGCCAGCCGTATTCCGGCCACGTCGTTGGACATTATGGTGTCCACGCACCCGGTGATGTCGAATTCGCGTTCCAGCAGGAAGTCGTCCTCGGACGTTAGCACGACCGGCGACCTTGAGAAAGCGTTTCTGAGGCCGTTGTTCATCGAGGCGCCGAGACCCCACCGCCCGTTCAGGTTCCGCTCCACGGAGTAGCTTCGGCCGCACTCCCTCAGGACGCGTTCGAGGGCCTCGACGTGCCCGGGCCTGGATCTGTCGTCGCACACGCAGTAGTGGATGTCGCCGGCGTACCTGAGCTTGCGGCAGAGCATCTCCAGGCACTTGCACGCCACGGCCGTCCTGTCGTGCGTCATGAAGGCCACCGTAAGCGGAGGCCGCTCCGACGCCGCGAACGCCGGGGTGTCCACCTCCACGGCCGGCGTGGGCCCTTCGGCGCCGGCTATCCTGACGGCCTTCAGCAAGTCGCCGGCGTATGCGGCGAAATTCCTGTAGCGCGCCATCTCGTCCGGGTTGAACCGGTATGCCGGAAGGTCAGACGACGACCCGTCCGCGCCGAACATCCTGAACCTGCCGCGCCGCAGCCTCAGCCCGGAGCACATTTCGGCCATTCGCTCGCAGTCGGTGACGACAAGCACGACGCGGTCGTCGAACCCTTCGGCATCAAACAGGCCGTATCCGTCGTTTGAATCACATCTGGGCCTTAGGAGCGCGGCCAGCACTTCCGAAAGGGCTGACGACGCATTTTTCGGACCATCTATGTCGCATTCCGACACCTCGTACACGCCGAACGCCCTGAACTCCGCCAGGCACCGGGGCCTCGCGTCCATAGGTATGTCATGAGACATCAGTATACCCATTCTTGGCGAAACCTGTTTCTCCGGCCATTCCCGCAGGATTCCGCCAGGGACGGACAGAGCCGCGGCGTCGGGCGACCCGTTGCCGAGCACCGCGTCCCTGAGGCTCCCGACGGTGAACACGGCGACTCCGCCCGACATGGCCGTCTCGGCGATTTTTCTGGTCATTGGCGCCTCCGCCAGCGCCAGCGTTCCAGCATACACGTGTGCCATGCCGCGTCTCGGCACGGGATCCCTGGAGATCCTCCCGTATGTGCTTGCCGCACGCGAGAACACGATCGCGTCGTCGTCGCCGTTCTTGTCCAGGACCTTGACAAGCGAGTTCAGGTTCGACACCTTGAAGTCAGCCCGGACGCCGGTGCTGAAATACTTCGACACCACCACCGTCGTTGAAAACCCAGCCTCCCTCATCCTCTGTAGGCAATGGGCCTGCGACATGCCGCCCATCATATCGGTCGCGAGCACGCCTATGAATCTTCGGTCGTTCTTCATGCACTTCTTTCTCCGGTTACTATTTTACAGGTTTTACACGGATGGAGCAACCTGAAACGGGCTTGCCGAGCTTCACCGGCTTTCCGGCGCCGCGCTCGACGTGGCAGTTCTCCGCCAGCTTCGAGACGATGTCGCGCCATGCGAATCCGGTCGACGAGTAGAACGCCACGTACGGGCTGAGGCCGAGGTCCGAGTACGCCCTCTGCACCGCGGCCCTCATCCGCTCCGCCGTCAGGTCCCGCCATTCCAGCCTCACCTTGACGGCCGGGAACCCTCCCCTGGCCGACACGGTGCAGTCGAACGCCTCACCGCCGTCTGCGACGACCCTGGAGTCCACGGACAGCCCCACGTTCGCTATCGGGTCCATGACGCCGTTTGCCCTTACCGCGAACACCCCGTCCGGGCCGCAGTGAAGCGTCCTGCCGTTGGCGAGCGCCACGTTGCTGGGCTCGCCGCACTCCGCGGAGTCGAGCACCGCCACGAGCCTCTTCGTCGACTCCAGGTCGCCGTTGAAGCCTCCCCTCACGGTGAGCTGCGCGTTCGCGGCCGACCGTATGAGCTCCCTCATCGCCGCCGGCACCCGCTCGGACGCCAGCATGTCCAGCACCGGCCTCGGGTCTCCGCCGGCCACCATCGCGGCGAACCTCTTCGCGGCCATGTGCTGCAGGTCGTTGGTGACGAGCCTCGCCCCGAACGGGTTCTCAAGGTCCTCCCTAGGTATCGATCCGACTGGGCACTTCCAGTCGAGTACGCGCATGAGCGGTACTCCCCCGGCCTTTATCTCCGGCGCCGCGAGGGTCCGCAGAACGAACTCCGTGGACACCGGGAAGTCCGAGGACGACACGACGTCTATGTTCGTGGCGTTCCTGAACGCCTCCGGGAGCGGGTACCCAGAGAACGCCACGATCGGCGGCGTCTTCGCGGACGACAGCGCCCACAGCGCGTACAGCCTGGCCGCGGCCTCGGGCCTCTCCACCGCAAGCAGCTTCTGCCCGGACTCCGCCAGCTCCTCGCCGAACACCCCGGCGGTCGGGTGCGTCACGACGGCGGTGTACCTGAACGACTTGTCGGTGGTGTCGAGGACCTCTATCCTGGTGACCTCACCGTTCATGGTGTAGGGGTACAGGATCAGGCACGACTTGGCGTACTTCGGCTTCTCGAGCTCTCGCAGGCACCTGGGAACCTCGGACCCGTCAGCGGAGAACAGCCCTACGTCCGGGTGGAGGAGCTTCACGTTGAGCCTCGACAGGCCGGGCCGTATCCCGGCCTTCTCCGGGCATTCGCGCAGCCTCGCCCTGGCCACGGCCAGCCACGCCTTGAGCATCGTCTGCGACTTGGCCGTGTCGAGGTACAGCTCCGCGTCCTCCTCCGACATCGGCTCCGGAAGGCAGTCCGACAGCTCGCCTCCCTCCATGAACATCCTCACGGCGTCGGCGACCGATATCTTCAGCGCCATCGACGCCAGCGACGCGGCGTCGCCCCTGAACCGGCACGCCGGGTTCGAGCATGAAAACACGACGCTGGGGCCGCGTGTGGCGGAAAGGCAGGCCTCGCCGTCCGGATGCAGCGGGCACTCCCATCTCCGGGGGTCGATGCCCGGGCTAGGCTTTCCGTTGACAGTGGCGAGGATTTTGCCTATACTTGTACCGAAGTGACGTATGAGCTTGTCCGGATAGACATTCATTGGCCTGTGATCCCGTTTTGTGGTAGAATATCTTATCATAGAACGAGAACTATGGTCAAAGGAACCTAAGGCAGGGAGATGGCTGACACATGGACATTACCGACGACACCCTACACTCCAACATGCTGCGCATATTCCGGGACGGAAAGGTCCCGGAGTACGTGCTTGACGCTAACCCGAACGACATGACCAAGGCCGCCACGGCCAAGTTGCCGGACGCCCTGTTCGCCGACCGGGTAAACAGGCGCTACCCGATCGACTCCAAGGCCAGCACGTGGCTGTCGGCGGCGTACTTCGCCAAGACGGCGTCCGGGGACGCGTACTCCTCCGAGGCCCTCAGGGGTCTGGTGCGGGACACCATCAAGCTCGCCGCCGACAAGTACGGGATACGCAAGGACGTCGACGAGGCCATGGAGGCGCTGTCACGCGGCCCCGCGGAGAAGAAGGCCGCGGACGACGAGTCCAACTACGGGTGGCCCTCAGAGAAAAAGTACCCCATGTTCGACGAGCACGGGGTGAAGATGGCGAACAGCTACTTCGCCGAGAACTGCTTCAACTACCCGCCGGCGATGCGCCGCACGATCGCTGAGCGCATCTTCCAGAAGTGCGCCGAATACGGCGTGGAGGCCAACGACGTCGTCCGCCGCGAGGCCGGGCAGGGGTTCAACCTCCGCGAGGACGTGGGCGTGGAGCTGGTGGACCGCGTCAAGATGGCGAGCCACGACAGCCCCGAGCTGGCGTCCGCCCTGGCCGGCGCCGCCCAGGCCATGCTTGAGATGCCCATGGACCGGTACCAGGGCAGCCTGGCCAAGTTCGCGGCCCTGCTCGACCGCTTCGACGAGGAGACCGGGTTCGCAGATCGCTACGGCGTCCGCTTCCGCTCGCCTATGGAAATATTCCACGGTCGCAACATAAAGGAGGCCTCCGACTTCCTGGACGACTCCGTGCAGCTCGGCGGCGACCTGTTCAGCATCACCAAGCTCGCCGGTCTCCCCATGGACCTGTTCACCTCCGCGCTGGGTGATGATTTCGGCGATATGATCCGCGGATGTGATGGCGGCTCATGCGGCTCGATGAAGGCCATGCGCATCACCAAGAAGGTTCCGGGCGGCCTGATGCGCATCACGATTTCCGGCGGCGTGCCCGAGATGATGGACGGCGGGTTCGGGTTCGACTCCGACAAGCCGATCGACGTCGAGGACACGGAAGACGCGGAATGCAATCCCGATGAATGCGAGAAGGCTGAGGAGCCGAAGGAGTTCGAGGAGGACGACGGCGGCGAAGGCGTCATCGACGTCAAGAAGCTCGGAAAGGCCCTGAAGGCGCTCCCGGAGCGCGACAGGAACGCGCTTCGCAAGGCGATTGAACTGTACATGGACTAATGAGGACCACAATGACACGCTACGAACAGGGATTCATGAACAAGTGCGCCGAGTACGGCGTGGACGGGCAAACCGCCAGACAAATGCTTAAAGTTGCATGGCCGTGGTCAAGTAAGAAAGACGATTCGATCTACCTGGACAAAGTTCCGCACGAATCAAGTGATACGTTTTTGCCTAGTTTAGGTAAAAAACCTAAATACCATTCACTGGCAACCGCGTTTCAAAAAAGTATGAAACCAAATACTGTAGGCCAATTACTGCTTACGCTTGACGACAAAGACCCGAATATCCTAAAAGAATACACCGTTGCCACCGATGCTCCGGACTCATGGTCAGAATCCGATGAGTGGAAACTTATAGCACATGGAGTTGACACAATGAGGAAAAACAAAATAAAGAGGCTTCTTATTGCCATGACTAACTCAGGAAAAAACAGCTCGCCTTATCGTGTATGGACTGGAGACGTTGTATCACCGAAATCCAAAATGGATGATGGCAACGACATATCCTCGTTGTTTTTTAACGGAGAAGGCATTAGACTAAACTAGCATGGATCCATTCCTCCAGCAATTCGGCCACGACCTGTCGGACCCGTTCACGGTCCGGCAGGACCTCATACAGTCGCCCGAGACCATGGCGACGGTGGTCCACGCCATCATCCGCGACAAGTACGGGGACGAGGCGTACTGGTGGGACCCGCTCACGGTGTCGCTGGAGCTCAAGGCCGACTTCCAGGTCGACCCGTGCCCGGAGTTCATGGACCGCTGGGGGGCCATGCAGGTCGTCATGACGGGCGACGCCTTCTTCAACCGCGTAGACGCCTTCTTCGGGGTCTGCAACGCCCTGTCGGACGGAAACCCGTTCTTCGGCGCCTTCGACCCAGTAACGGTCGAGGAGGCCGCCTGGGCGGTGGCGGAAGTCGGAATGAACAGGGACATGCTCCCGTTCTCCCCGACCATCAAGAAGTACTGCTCGATCATATTGGAGAAGAACGGCTACGGAAAGGGGAACTTCCCGCCGATTTTCGACGTGGTGTTTGACGACGACACCACGCTCAAGGACATACGGGCCGGCCTGGTCTCGGACGAGAACGGCAGGGCCCTCCACCAGTACCTTTCGGAGAACGTCGACGACATCGCGAAGCAGTTCGACTCGCTGGCCGACCTGAAGAACGTGGACGACGACCTGCTCAAGAAGGGGCTTGTCAACGCCTTACGGGAGAACCACAATGAACGCACGCAGCAAAATCCTGCTTAAGCAGGCTCAGATGCTCGCCCTGCACAACAAGTACGTCAGGGCAATGGAGGCCGGCCGGCGCGAGATCGAGAAGATCGCGGCGGCCGAGATGGCGAAGCAGGCCATGTACCGCAAGGTGATAGCCGGTCTGAAGGGGCTGGGGAAAGAGGCGCAAACGCAAGCGCAGCCCCCGTCCGTAGTCAAGGCCGTCGTGTCTCCGGCCGCCAGAAAGCGGCGAAACACGTTGCAGCAGGTGCAGCAGGCGCGACAGGAATACCGGAGCATGCTGCCGAACAATCCAACTCAACCGCATAAGGTGGGATAACATGAGCCAGGACAAGATCATAGCCGGTGTCACGGCCCTAATCGGGCTTGCGACAATGTTTTTCGGGATGTCCCATGAGACGGCGTCCGTCATCCAGTCCGCCGTCCCGGAGGTTGTCGGCGGGGTGATGGCCATGTGCACTGTCATTTCGTACCTGAACAACCGACAGAAGAACAAGGAGCGCGAGTTCCAGAAGCGCTGCCAGATCTTCCAGGCGATGGCGTACAGCGGGTCCCCTGTGTCAGAAAACGGTTCACCCAGGACCCCCGACGAAGTGAAACACGTCGAGGACCACGTCGCGAAGGCCGCCAGGGCCGCGTTCGGCATGGAAATCTGATGAAGAAGATCTCGAAACTCGTCAAAAGGATACCGGCCGTCGGCCACGAGGCCGGCGACGAAGTCCCGAAGCGCGTCCTGATGAAGTTCGAGGACGGCGAGACCGGCAGGACCAAGTGCGCCGCGTTCATCGAGATAGCCGACACGCAGCCTCTGAGGACCAGGGGTCTTTCAAAGAGGGCCTCCATCGGAAGAAACGACGGCATGTGGTTCGACTGCCGCGGGCCGTTCTGGATGAAGGACGTCGAGTTCCCGCTCGACCTCTGCTACCTTGACGAGTCCGGCGCGGTCACGGAGAAGATCGCCATGGCCAAGGACAAGGCCGGCCGCACGCTGTATTCGAGGACGAAGTACGCGTCCGTGCAGGCGGTCGAGCTTCCGGCCGGGTTCTGCGACAGGCACGGGATAAAAGTGGGCGACTTCCTCGTCCCGTTATTGAAACTGGGGGACTGACACATGGCTGACGCACGTTTCAAGCCCATAGGCGGCATGTTCCAGGGCGTACGCGGCTCCACCGACGTAGGAGGAGCCAAAAAGTACGCCGGCAAGCTTGTTAAGCTCAATTCAGAAGGCATTGTCGACGAAACGTGCCTTCCGCCCGACGTGGCACGCGCCGCGGACCTGTCCCACCGTCTCGACGTCGAGATAGAGGAGCGGACGGAAGGCGACCTCGCCCTTTCAGGGCGCATAACCGACCTGGGACGCGTGGTGGACTCGAACTACGACGGGCTTTCGGCCTCGATCGGAGATACGGCCGCCCGGCTGCAGGCGCTCGACGAGCGCGAAGCGGGCGACATCGCCTCAGTCACCGGTGAAATAGACGGCGTCAAGACGCGCATGGACGCCGCCGAGCGGGGCATACAGGACAACGCGCACAGCATTTCGGACATAAACAACGCCATATCCGACTTGGTTGACGCGGAAACCAGTCTGAGGGCGAGGATCGCGGCCCTTGAAACGTCCGTAAACGGCGACGACACGCACAAGGGCCTCGTTGAGAAGGTATCGGACCTGAACCTGGCGTACAACAGGCTCGACGCGGCCGTGACCACGCTCAACGGCGAGCTCGCGTCGTGGGCCACCAACCTTTCAAACCTCCTCCAGGAGGTCCAGAACATGAAGCAGGACATGGACGCGTACAAGGACAGCACGGACACGCATCTCGGCGAGATAGACGACGAAATCTCGTCAATCAACGCCAAGATCGAAGAGATCTACAACAGGCTCGTGCCGCCCAATTCGTGAGACAGGAGCCGCAAAGAATGAAGGGCGAGACAGCTGCGGACGCCGGAGGCCCGGATTCCGGCAAAACGAGGGGCGCAAGACGGTTCAGCTCCCGCACGATCGAGAAACGGGACGCAAAACGCCTGTTTTTATTGAAGTTCCACGCCATGCACAAGGTGAACCACATTCCGTGGTCCGACTGCGCGGCGATGTACGAGGCCGAAACCGGCGAGGCCGTGACGGAGGACCAGCTTAGGAACCGCGTGAAACGCGCCGTGATGGACGCAGGATTCGTCAAAATCTCCGAATTTCCGGAAAAAATCGTGGTTTCGGTGTTCGAACTGTCGTTTTTCGGGTGTGTCTGGTGCGCAATCCGCAAGTTTTTCTCAAAAATAGGTCGTTTTAGCCAAAAATCAGCCAAAATTTGCTGAAAAACGGCTGAAAAATGGCGTTTTTAGGCAAAAATCGCCGCAAAACCGCAACAAGGACCAAAAAATGCCGTCCACAGCGCTTACACCAGATCCGGGGCTGGCCCAAGTCCTTTCAGAACTCCATCCCGCCGAGCCAGTCGTGCAGTACCGCAGCAACGTATCGCTCCTGATTCTCGGCGGAAGCTACAATGTTGGTTCTACAAGGGTGTTCATGCCCACGGATCTCATTCTGAACACCGCGCTCATGAACGTCGAGCCGGTCAACTACGCGTTTCCCATGTCAGTGGACATCGACGTTGGTGGATCCGCGTCCTCGATTCCTCCGGGAAGCGACTGCGGCATATATCTCGGCGATGACGGAAAGCTCAGATTGCTGCTATACGCCGGCGACGAAATATACGTCACTGGCGGAAATCCGCTGACAATGAGGTGTCTCGGCGGTTATCACACGCTGTGCTACGGAGTCGGGGTCCTAGGGATGCGCCCGGAGTCAGTGTACCCCGGCCAGGCACACCCGCTTTCATCCTTCACGGCCGGCGACATACTGCCAAAATCGGTATGGGCGTTCAATTTCAGGCCGGACTGCCCTGATCCCACCGGGATGGTGTACATTTCGGAGACTAACACGTGGATCGACATATACCCGGCGTCCGGAAGCATGTCGAACCCCAAGTCCGTTTTCTCGTACAACCCCTCGGCCTTCGGGCAGGACGTGATACGGCGGAGGACCAGCGGCCACGACCAGACGGTCTACGTCGACCTGCACGCCTCATACTCGGGGTTCATGACCGGTTTCGCGGCGGTCGGCAAGAGGCTGCCCTATTCGGACGAGTTCTATTTCGCGGCCCTTGGGTCGAACTGCCGTACGATCGCCGACGGTACGTTTATAGACTATGTGCCTGGCCACATGCCGTACGCGGACTGGCACACCACGTATCTCAAGACTGGCGGATGGCTTGACACGAAAAACGAGAGGATGATATCGTCCATCGGGTGCGAAGCAATGTGCGGCCTGGTAAACCACTGGCTGCAGGAGAGATACATACCTCAGGACGGAGGATATACGGCAACCGAGGTCGCGACGGGGAACGCGAACTCCGAGGGTATGTACGCGTCTGGCACGTCGATATTGCTCGCCGGTGGAAGCTACAAGAACTTTGCCGCCAACATACCGGTGTCGGGACCGATGTGCCGTAGAATCGTCAATAACAACGTGTCGTTTACTGGCGGATACGACAACGCCGGGGCGAGAGGCGTGTGCCCGTGCCGGCAGACCGCGAGGTAGGGCATGGCGGCCAGAAATCTGAGACAGAATGCGAAGTCGCGGAGGGATGCGTCGGACGACCCAGTGGTAGTTTTAGACCCGTCGCCGTCCGAAGGGCTGCGCGAAAGCTACCCGGCGTCCCCGGTGGTGTCATGCCCGGACCCGGACCATGTCAAGGTTCTGTCTGGAAGGTACCTTGTCAACGGCAAGTTCGTGTTCATTCCGGAGGACACCCTCGTGCGGCACCCGTACTCCAAAAAGAACAGGGTGAAGTTCCCCGGCAGGGACATGGCCGTGCTGCTCGGGTCGGACGCCGCGATAAAGCTGGCGGTGTTTGATCCGAGAATCGACATGGCGTCCGCAATCCGGGACGGCGTCGAGGTGTCAGGGATAAGATACCGGGTTCTCGGAGGCGTACACCTCCTGTGCGAGGGCACCGCGTCGCTCGACCAGTCCCACCCGCTGTTCGGGCTTGTTGCCGGATCGATGTTGCCGGCGTCGGCGTGGGCGCTCAACTTCAGGCCGGCGTGCCCCGATCCCAGGGCAATGGCCTATGTAAAGGAGACAGACGTCTGGGTTGACATATACAACGCGTCTGGGGACATCGCGGCGCCTGAAAGCCGGTTCGGAGGCATACGGCTTGCGGCGAGATCGCAGACTGAGCTGTCCACCGGGTTGGGAAACGTCGGCAAGCTCCTTCCCACGGATGCCGACTTCCTGTCGGCGGCCCTCGGCTCCAACGCCGGAACGACCGTGATGCAGAACCCCAACTTCGGTGCAAGGTTCGCGCTATACAGGAACAGCCAGTATAACGCGTTTAGACCACCGGAAGACGGAGAGTACTACAGGAACGAGCGGAACGTGTATTACGCCGACCTGAAAAACGACACGACCGGTGGCCATGTAGACACGCGCTACCGCAGGATGGTGTCCGACATCGGGTGCGAGGAGATGTGCGGCCTGCAGCGGCAGTTTCTCAGGACCGTCAGGCCGGACGTGTCAAAAAACGTGTACAGAACTGTGGAGAAGTCAGTCCAATATCTGGAATGGGATTTCGCGGGCATATGCAGCTTCGGCTCCAACGCCGTTGAAATAGATCCCATGTGGTTTCAGGACGTCACCGCCTTCAACATCTCCGCCGCATGCGCCGGCGGCGGGGCGTGCGACATGCAGGCGGCGTGCGGTCCGGCAAGCCGGTCAGGCACTTCCGCGGTGTCTCCCGGACCGAGCGACCGGCCATCATCTTACAGTACATACCCGTTGGCGAGTCTTGTCGGAGACGAGCCGCCATACACCTTCAAATTCTACAGGGACGACATCCTGTCCGGAGAAAATCACCTCACCGAGGGGCCAAACCCGGACGCCATATTCGCACCGTACTATACCGGCTCCAGGGGGGCGAGCCCGTGCATACACATCAGCCTGGTACACCACGAGGTGCCGTCCGGCATATTGCCAGACTTCATGTGGTTCAGGAACGTCTGGACGGAGCCGCTCGTGCTCAACTTCGAGAACACGGGTTACGGAAGCATCAGGGCCGTGCTTGAGTTCTCGAGGCTGTCCGGGTCCATGAGCTGGAATCAGTACGAAGGGGCGCCAGAGGCCGACCGCGTGTTCAACCCCGGTGAGACCATGTGCGTAAGGGCCCCGGTCGGAGTGGTCAACAACGCCTTCGGCAGGAGGTTCCGACCGCTGTCGCTTGGATCTTACTCCTACGACGACCGGTGGAAGCGTGTCACCGGCGCCGTGGAGGTCGGCGGAAACATCATGTCAGTGCTGGAGCATGGTGCCACGGAGTTCCCTGACTACACGACCCACTACGCGTTCCGCGACGCCTTCAGCCAGTGCCCGTCGCTGCTGAGCTCGAGGAAGCTTGTGCTGCCGGCCAAGGTGGCGGTCTCGGGATGCTACTGCCAGATGTTCGGCGACATGAACGACAGGCCGTACCTCCCCTGGACAAAGTACATGGTCGACGCGCCGGAAATCCGCGCCATGCGCTTACGGGCCTCCACGACGTCGTCGTCGAGGATATACAGTCCGTTCGAATGGATGTTCGCGGGATGCACGGCGATGGTCGACCCGCCACCCGAGCTGCTCATGGAGTCAGCGCAGTACGAGGAGATGTTCCGGCAGTGCAGCTCGATGAGGCGTCCGCCGAGAATAACGGCCGAAGACTTCAGTGAGGATTCCGCCTGCTACCGCATGTTCCGTGGGTGCACGTCGATGAAGACCGTGTCGGTCCTTCATCCCGTGGGGCCTGTCGGGCCATACGCCATGTACCAGATGTTCGGCAACGGGTCGTCAGCGTCGGGAACCGGCATAAGGTACAGCACCGAGAAGGGCGGCGACTACCAGTACGAGTGGAGTCTGCCGGAGCTTGGGTCAGGGTCCGACGGAGACAACGCCCTTACCGGAATGCTTAACGGAACCGCGGCCGTGCGCGGCCAGAAATACTACTTTACGGAGCCGCCGGTGGAATAACGTGCGACACTGTCGGAATAGGGCTTAAAAAAGGCCCTGAAAAGGGTATAAACACATAGAAGGAATGGGTTAATCCTTCTATTAGCCGAAAGGCGTTTGCGGCGCGGGTCCGGGTGGATTCGCGCCTTCTCTTTACGGCGCCGGCCCGGGTGGGTCGGCGTCATTCTTTCACCGCCCCTGCGCAATGCGTTCGGGGCACATGTCCAAAGGAGGACAAAAATGATACTTGCTACTCTGTTCAACAGGTGGGTCGAAACCGACCCGAATTCCGTTCATCACGGTGCGGACCTTCCCGATGAGGGCGTGGCCATCGACATTGATGGACATGTGTTCAACCAGTTCGTGAAAGATCGCGGCTGGTGGGAGTGGGAATGGGAGGACACGGGTCGGACCGTGGCTATCCCGCTGGCGCTCCGCTTTGCCTTCAAAGAAGTCGAGGCGCGCTGCGCCATGGCTGAAAAGGCCGTGGCGGCTTACAAGGAGACTGAGAGGAAGTTCCATGATGTGGCAGCCAAGGATCCCGCCACCGCGTGGTGGCCCGGAGGGGCCACTCCGGGCAGCCTTACCGACAAGGTTGAGGCGGACAAGTGGGAAAAGGCCCTGGACACCTCGCACCGCGCCGAGCTTGAAGCATGGCGTCTACGCGACGAAGCGGTCGACAAGCTGAATAGGCTCGCCGAGCCTCTTCTAAAGGTTGTGGCGTAATGAAAGTTCTTCTACTGGGGGACTTGAGCCCAGACGGTACCGTTCCGTCAATTCCGTACAAAGCCGTTCCGGTGGCTTCTTTCGAAGAGGCCAGAGACTGGGTGCGGCATGATTCCACGCGATTAGGCCTTAGGGCCGAATTGCGTGAGAACGAAGGTTGGTGGTGGGATTATTTCAAGACTGATGGAGAGCGCGTGTATAGGTACTACGTACGCATGCTCGACCTGCACAAATAATTGAAAGGCCCGTCCCTGAAAGGGGCTCCGGGCTTTTTCTCAACACCAGCTAACTTCAGGAGAAAACATCATGAGCACGATGCTTGACAATGTCAACCACCCCCTCGTCAAGCTCCGCATCGTCGACAACCTCGACACCTTCGCGGAGCTGGTCGTAAAGGCGGCAAAAGCCGCCGATGAGGTCTACGAGGCCTCGGTACAGCGCGATGACAAAAGCGCTGACGCACTACTAAACGACCCCAGGCTCGAAGCCCTGTGGGACCTCGAGGCCTTTTTCGAGGGGTGGATCGACAACTAGCAAAAGCCCGTCCCCGCAAGGGGCTCCGGGCTTTTCTTTACCTGCCACGCGCTGTGTGCTATACTGTTACCATGAAAAAGACACTTGCAATCTTTTTATCACTTCTGGCCCTCGGGCTGCACGCGGGCCGCGTGGAAGTCACCGCCGAGAACGACGTGGTCTTCGACAACTGCGACGAGGACTACACGCACGGAACTAGAATCACGTACTTCAACGACTCCGGCTGGCGCTTCGGGGCACAGCAGCAGATCTACACCCCGGACGACATAACCCTCCGCGACCAGGTTCCCGGAAGGCACCCGTACGCCGGCGCGCTGATGGGCTTCGTTGGATACCGCGACAACTACCTAGCAAAAGGCCCGGTGAGCCTCTACAACGACTACGAGCTGCTTCTTGGCGTGCTGGGGCCGTCCGCCCTCGGCAAGGAGACGCAGAGGACGATCCACAAGTGGCTTGACTGTCACATGCCAGAGGGCTGGGACCACCAGCTCCATGACGAGGCAATCGTGCAGGGCCAGTACTTCCACGGGCTTGACTGGAGGGTCATCGGCGAGGACAAGGGCTGGTCGGCCCACCTGGAGCAGGACGCTGGCGTTCTTCTCGGCACCTACCAGATCGCCGCCGGCGGAAGCCTCACGCTCAAGGCCGGGTACGGCTTCGGAATCGGAGAGTCCGACCACGAGATGTACGTCAGGTCGGCCGTCAGGCACCCGTTCAGCTCCGTGTACGTCCTCGGTGGCTGCGAGGGCCGGTGGTGGCTCCGCAACGAGCTTCTCGACGGCAACGCGCACTACGTCGGAAACCATGACACCCTCACGGTGGACAAGGAGCCGCTCACAGGCTGCCTCAAGGCCGGCGTCGGCCTCAGGATCGGCGGGGTCGAGGTGCTGGCCGTGTGGATGTGGTGGTCACGCGAGTACAAGACGCAGGAGTCGCCGGCCGACTACGGCTCCGTCAGGCTGGGGGTGGATTTCTGATGCCTTTGTTCGCGGCGTTGTTCACGATTCTCCTTCTGGAGCTCATTGTAAAGGAGTAGGGCGCGATGCTCTCGAAGTACATTTGGAACAGGATCAGGCTTTTGTGGGGTTTTATGACAGGCAACACCAGAATCGCGGACCGCGGCGACACGGCGGTGGTATGCGTCGGAATGCAGACTTCGTCGAAGTACGGGGCGTGCCCCGGGGCGCAGGTGGACTCCGACTCGATGGCGTCGCTGCTCGCCAGATACGGCAACGTGCAGCTGCTTCAGAACGGCGGGGCGACAGTTTCGTCCGTCTCGGCCGTCATGAAGGCCGGAGCCGAAAAGAAGCTGTTCATATTCTACTATTCGGGACATGGCGGGCAGGGCAAGGACGCCAAGGGCCAGAACGGGGTGTCCGAGTACCTGTGCCTCAACAACGGCCCCCTGCACGACTACGACATCTGGAGCATCGTGTCCCAGGCGAAGGGGCGCGTCGTCATGGTGTTCGACTGCTGCCACTCGGCCACCATGTTCAGGGACCAGTCGGCAGAACCGGAAGAGCCGTTCGACAACGCCGGCTTCTCGTTCTCCATGCTGCAGGGGCCGCTGGCCCTTGGGGAGGTCAATCTCCTGGTATGGTCCGGATGCCCGGCCAACAGCTATTCATACGGGGACGCCAACGGCGGAGTGCTGACGAATGGGCTTCGCAAGGGGTTCAGCGAGTCGGACACCTACGACGACGCGTGGAGGCGCATGGAGCGTGCAGCGAGGAGCCAGAGACCGGCGAGGACCGTGATCGGTTCCGGCTTCGGCGGCCTGGTGTTCAGGTAGCCGGGGAGCGCCGCTTAAAAAAGACCCTGAAACGGGTATAACTACATAGTCGGAAGATTTACTTCGGACCGTCCGGGTGGGCGGTCCTTTTTCGTCTTCCGCGCATAACTTGAACTGGAGGTTCACCATGAAAGCTGAAAGACAACTCGAAATCGCAAACAAGCTGGAGGCGCACGAACGGATGTTGTTCACACCGTTTGCGTGCCTGTCACTCGGGCTTCTGCCCGTGATGTTCATAGGCGTGTTCTGTATCGGCGGGTACAGCCTGTTCACGAGAATCGTGGGATGGGTGTGCTTCGCCTACATGCTGGTCACCGTTTCGCTGTTCTTCGCGATCCTGATCCTGCATTCAGCGGAAGTCTGGTTCAGAGACCGGTGGTGGAGGAAAACGGAAGACCCGTGGAAGGTCTGGCAAATAGACCACTACGGAAAGATCATCGACGACTGAGCTAAAAGCCCGTCCCCGCAAGGGGCTCCGGGCTTTCTTTTACCCCTTTGTAAACAGGTTGTCGACAGCCTGTCAACATGTCTCAGAAGGCGTGAAAAACCCCTGAAAACGGGTTATAACCACTTATCGGGAAAGGTTAGTTTTTCCGGAGGCCTTTTCAGGCTGTTTTACCGCACTTTCCCGTGAATCCCTGCGTGTCCATGGCGCCGGGTGGCAGGCCGAAAACCCCTCGAAAGGTGAGGCGGCCTCGAACATGGATACCGGGTTTGCAGGCGATCCCGGGACCGACAAATCAAAACCTGCCACTTTTCAGGAGGGCGGCACGGTGCCGTCCCCCGTTTCAACCAAGGAGTTCATCATGAAGAAGTTCATCGAAGCACGGGGCGCGCAGCCCCAACGCCGCGACCCGGCCACAGTGGCGGCGGAAAACATGTGGTTCAGGCAGGCAAGCCACATCAAGAACTACGGTGTCCCGCGTGGATACCGTGGTTTCCACAAATGGCTCGCCATGAAGGACAGGCAGGAAGAGCCGGTCCGCAAGGAGGTGGAAAATGGCAACGGCAACGGATAGCTTCTGCCCGTATTGCCTGAAGCCGCTTTCGGAGCACAGGCACTGCCAGGCGTGCGGCAACGAGTTCCTCCGGTCGGAGGAGCTCAACGAGCGCCAGGCGAAGGCCAGCGAGGGCAAAAATGTGAAGCTCCGCATGGCCGTCACCAAATGGCTTCTGCTCTTCGGGGTGGAGGTCGGTTTGGCGCTCTCGATCGCCGCCTGCATGTTCTGCGGGCCGGCGATGCTCCTCTGCGGAGTGCTGCTTTCGTTCGGGTTCTTCTCGTTCCTGTCGAAGGCGTACGCGAAGTCCGCCGAGTACAAGTACGGGAAAATAGCGGCACGCGGCCTGCACGGCCTCGTGAAGTCGCTGGTGTGCGCGATGGCGATATTCCTCGTGCCGCTGGCATTGTTCTTTGTCGTGTCCCTGGCGCTGTGCGCCGTTGGGATCTAGGAGGTCTACATGAAAGAGAAACACTACTGCCCGTACTGCGGATCGCAGATGGCGGGCACGGGATACTGCGACGCCTGCGAAAGCGAAATGCTGCCGCAGGACTGCCTCACCGAGAAACAGATACACAACTGGGCGAAGCTCCCGCAGGACGGCATCCTGTGGGCGTTTCTGTCCGGTTCGGCCACGACGGGCGTGGTATGCACACTCCTGTTCGTGGCCATGGCCGACAAGTCATGGCTCACGGTGATGTTCGGCGCGTGCATCGGCACGCTGTCGTGCGCCATCGTGGCGTTCATAGGGTGGGCTGTCATCCGGCGCATGTTCGGCCGGCTGGCGGCGCGCCCGCTGGACCGCCTCGCCGAGGCGTCGTTCTACTCGGCCGGGGCCCTCGGGTTCTGGCCGGTTCTGGCCCTGCTGATGGCCGGGCTGTAGCAAAGTGGGGACCAGTCTGTCACGGACGGTTCATGATTCGCCCGAAAGGGTACGTCATGCACCGTCCGCGGCAGACTGGATTCAACCGCTTTCGAGGGGAGGCCACGCGGCCGTCCCCCCTTACCTATCAAGGAGAAAGTCATGGAACTGGTTAAAAACGAGGACAGGACTATGAACGTGGTGGTGAGCTGCCGCCTGTGCCACGAGGTCCACACGCTCAAGGTGCGCCCCAAGGACCTGGAAGCCTATGACGAGGGCGCGCACTGCCAGGACGCGTTCCCGTATCTGAGCGCAGATGACCGCGAGCTCCTCATTTCACGCACATGCGGAAAGTGCTGGTCGAAGATCTTCGGGGACAACGGGAAGGAAGTATGAACACTGACACTGGCAAGGACGCGGTTCTGCCGCACTGGCACAAGTACGAGACGTATGGGCTCTTCAACTACGTTCCCGACTGCGGAAAGGAACCGAAGAACCCGAGGTTCGCCAAGCCGAGCCAGAAAAAGGTTCGACTCAACAAAAGGCGGACAAACGGAGGTAAGAGGAAATGAAGATAAGCATCGAGATTGACAACGACACCCTGTCGAAGCTGGTCAACGACGAGATCGGCCGGCTCGACGGTAAAGCGGTGCACGACATCGCCGTCTGCGCGCTCAGGACATACCTGTCCGACCCGCAGAACGCCGCCAGACTTGTATTCGGCGAGGGACTCCGCTACAACGAGCTCAGGCCGGAAATCAAGGAGATGCTGCAGTCGGCCATGAGACCCGACGACATCAGGGAGTTCATTGAAACCATAATGTCCGTGGCGAAGGAGCACGGGAAGGAACTGGTGATGGGGGCGCTCGCCGAATGCCTGGCCGACAACCTGTTCGACTACGATAACCGCAGCAGGTTCGCCAACAGGCTGCTGGAGAACATAAGGGGGAACGCATGATACCTTCGAAGCTAAGCAGCAACATAGTGCTCGAGGACGAGCTCAGGTACCTCGCGTTCATGTTCGACGAGTCGCAGGCCCCCAGGCCGGATAACCTGAGGCGGATCGGGCAGCTGGTCATGGAGTCGGTCATCGCCGACTCATCCGCCATGGTGGCCGGGCGAAGGGTGCGGTTCTCCGTTGTGCACTACCAGGAGGGCGAGCCGGTGAAGGCCAAGTCGCTGGCGGACGAGATGGCCGTGCCTAGGCCGTGCTCCGACAACGACGAGATCGAACTCCTGATATGGGTGAATGTCAACGGCGAGGACCACGACTACATCATATACGACGGCAAGTCGTTCGACGAGCTGTGGGCCGTGTGGAGCTCGTGGATGTCCGGGGCCAAGTTCCTGATTGACATGGCCGAGCTGGACAAGGAGAAGAGGCATGAGGAAGAGAACGGCTGAGGAGGATTTCGCCGTAAGGTGCTCCATCTGCCTCGAGGACTACGCCAGGAATGGCGTCACCAAGGACTGGTCGTTCCACCAGTGGTTCATGGACGGCGTGGACTGGTTCATCGCCCGCGAGGTGCTCTATCTCACGACCGAGTTCCTCAAGCGCGACGACTACGGCGAGGCGGACAGGTGGATCTACGACGAGATACATTCGTACAGGACGGACTTCGTGGCCCGCCAGGCCTACAAGTTCGTGTTCGCGCTGGACGACTTCCCAAGACTGTGGAATGTCAATGAGAAGGTTAATGTTGCAAGGGAGTTTGCGCAATGGCTAAAAGAAGCGGCAAAGAAGGCGAAGAGACTAAAAGCGGTGAAGAGGTAAAGAAAAAGCGTGCGCCGTTCAAGCGCCTCGTGATGAGGCAGGAGGACCGGGACACCATCCGCCGCAACCTCATGTTCGGGTTCAGGTGCTGGGGCGCCTCCGAGGAGCAGGCGCTGAAGGCCATCACGAACGGCTCTCACGGCGGCATGGAGGTGTGGATCCAGCGGTGGATCACGCACAACACCGAATACGTCACATCCGGCATGACGGAGGACGTGTTCAGGGCGGGCCTCTTCGCATGGGTGTACTACAAGGCCACGGCCGAAATCGTCACGGGGCTGAAGCCGGACGAGTCGGTCAAGGCCCAGGCGGAGGAGTTCATGAGGAACAGAGTGGCGGCGATTGACGCTGCCGCCGCAAAAGACGGGGAGGCATAGATGGCCAAGTTCACAATTGTCGAAATCACCGACTGGGAGAAGGACGAGCATGAAATGGCCGGCGACAGCTGCCACATGCCGCAGTCCGATATCTATTACCGTCTTGCCGAGGAGCAGAAAACAAAGGTCGAGAACGGCAAATGGCCGGGTCTTCCGTTTACCTGCGAGGCGGAGGACGAGGAGGCGGCACTGGAGAAGTACCGGCGCAAATTCTGCGACGGGGACTACATAATCCCGATCGACGCCGACATAGAGAAAGTCGTCGCTTACAGAGTTGTCTGGAGCAACGAGCACTCCGCTGACGCGTTCGACGCCGGCGACGACCTGGACTCGGCCAAGGAGGAGGCGCTCAACCTCCTTCGCGACTGGATGTCCCAGTTTATGGAGGAGTTCCACGAGGACCGCGCCGCGGCATGGGACATGATGATCCTGAACTCTGAAGTCGGAGTGTACGAGCGCGACAGCGAGGAGGCGGCATGGGAGCCCGATGACAATGACCTGGCTAAGATCGGCTGGGTCGTGGCGGATGAGCTCGATGACGATTTTAAGAAAGCTTATCTAGGCAAACTGGAGGACAAACCATGATTTATTTTCTCACGAAGCTCGAGGCGAAGAGTCTTCTGACGCCGGATGAGCAGGGCAAGTACCACGGTCCAAGACCCGGAATGGAGTTCGACTGGTACCTGGTGTTCGATGACCCGGGGTGGACGGCGATCGACAACTCCAGCGGCGACGCGTGGACTGAGGACTTCGAAACCATCGAGGAGGCTATCAGGTGGCTGGAGTCCGAGCAGTCGAAGTACGACGTGGAGGAGGAAGCGAAGGAGGAGGAGCCTACGGAGCTGGCGAACAATGGTGGTGACGTGGCCAGAAACCTGAAGTACGATTTCGAGACCGAATTCGACCAGGACCGCCTTCTCCATTTCCACGGGTCGGACGTCGAGCTGACGGAGCTCATCACCGACGCGTATGAAAAGCAGACCGGAAGGTCATGCGTCAACTGGTATTCACGGCGCCGTACCGGACATCTGGTCTCGGACGGCCTGCCACGGGACCCGGACTACTCAACGCAGGGCTACTCGGATGGCTTCTGGAAGTGGATGGGCGAAATCGAGGACATGGCAATTGAATCGGGCGTTAAAACGTCTAACGAGATGGCGGCCTTTTTCCTTGGCTACTTCCACGGAGCGTAAATGAGATACCGGGTTGTCATTGTGAACAGCAAGGAGAACGGCCACACCCTGTACTACAGGGCCGAGTACCGGACGTGGTGGGGGCTGTTCTGGAAGCCGGTGACCACGGAGGACCCCAGGGGTAAGGCGTACGACTTCGGAAACGCACTCAGGGCCATAGCCAGGACGCTGCTGCGCCCAGGTGGCCAGATAAGCATATCCGAGGAGTTCGTGTAGGCTATTCCCTCGCCAAGTAGTCGTTCGGGTCTACGAGCACGTCGTTGGGCCTGCCGACCGCCACGCCGCCGGCGAACGCGGACTTCGGGATGAGGTCGAGGATGTTGAGGCCGGCGACCTTCACGGCCGCCATGAGCACGAAGCACAGGGCCATGGCGAAGTCGTCGGGTCTGGCCGGGTCCCTCATGTACACGATGTGCGTGAGGCCCGACGACTCGACGACGTGCTCGAACGGCGACAGCAGGTCGGCCGTGTACGGCTCGAACTCCAGGTACGGCGGGAAGTATATCCTGCCGAACTTGATGGCCATGAACATCGCCCGGAGACCGGACGTCTTGTCGATGGTCCAGCGGTCGTTTCCGCGGCTGTCGGACGAGAACCCGAGCGGCGTGTTCTGTCTCACGAAGTTCATCTGGACGATGTTGAAGCCGAACCGGTTCTTGAGTATCAGGTTGTTCTGGAAGCCGAGACCGTAGTCCGCCGCGGTCATGGACACTCCGTAGAGCCGGTTGGCCTTGGCCATGTTCAGGAACATCCTGTCTGGGTCGAAGGCGTGGTACCGCTGGGCGTACAGCACGTCCACGCGGCCGTCGGCGCGGATGCCTACGATGACGTGCACGGTGAACGAGTTGATCTCGGCGCCGCCCCAGTCTATCCCGGCCAGCGTCATGACGTACCGGTCGAGGTTGTTGCGCAGCACGTTCATCGACGGCAGCGTGGACTGCCTGCGGATGTGGGACTCGTCGATTATCCTCGTGCCGGAAGACTCCGAGATCCCGAACACCTCCTGCATGACGAGGGATTCGGGGAGCTTCTGGATGTCGTTCCATATCAGGCCCCAGTTGACCTCCCGCTCGACCATGAACGGGACCACCACCTGCGGGACGTGGAACCCGCGGAAGCTGTCGTCCTTCTCCGGCGAGAACGCCACCCACCGGCCGTTGCGGACGTTTAGCCTGCCGCGGCACCGCGGGTTGACGCAGTGCATCCCGTCGGGCTGCGGCATGTCCATGATGCGGCCGTCCTTGGTCGGGATGTTCTCGTACCCGCAGTGCTCGCACTTCATCACCCACTCGCGCTTCGACGACTGCTGCCAGAGGCGCTCGATGGTGTTGTCCAGCGTCTTCGCGGTGCCGGTGAACTTCCGGATGCCGTACCTCGACGCCTTGAGCGACTGCGTTATGATCGGCACGGTGTCGAAGAGCTGGTCCTGGATCTCGTCGAAGTCTATGCGGTCGGCCATGATGCCGCGGGCCCGGTCCGGGCTCGTCTTGGCGTACATGAGCTGCAGGCCGGCGCCGTTGGCGAACGACTGGTGGCCGACGGCCTTCATGATCTTAGTGTCTGACAGGACGCCCTCCAGGCCCTTCTCCTGAAGCTTCAGCGCGAAGGGGCAGGACTGGATGGCCTCCTTTATATACAGCGTCGAGTACCGTTGCGCCTGCGACTGCAGGGGCGCCACGTACAAGAGCTGCAAGTTGGGCGTGGTGATGCAGTCAAGTATCTCGGACCTAGAGAGGGACATCGACTTGGATATCTGGCGTCCCGCGAGCACTATCGTGTCGCGGACGTACTCCTTGTCGAAGAACTCCCTCATCTGAACATGGTCCTTGAGCGAGTATGGCTCGCCACGCAGCTTAAACAGGAAAGGAAGCAAATCTGCACGGTGAACGGCCCGGAATCTGCTGACAAGGTCCGGGCTTTTCGAGATCGTCATTATGTCAGGCAAGGAAAGGCCACTCGAAAATGAGGGATCCAAGCCGCAACCGCAACTACCACCACCACTTCCAGCGCCATGGTCTGCAGACGCATGGCCGGCGCCGCATGGACGAACCCCTTCCCCCGGCTGAGCTGGGGTGGAGGGATGTTCTCGGCGCATGTCGGCTTTCGCTTGCGGAGGCGTGGTGTGGTTTGGTATCATGTCTACAGAGGTTTGAACGAGTTCGCAACAGTATAAGATACACGATTTAGCGACTTAAATCAACCCCTGCGAGGACATTTCGATGAACAGAGACCCTTTCACAAACTGCCCTGAACCGCCGCGCATCAAGGTACGCAGGTCGAAGTCGGCGCTGCTGTACCTGCGCATGCTCGACGTGCGCGGAAGCGCGGACGGGCGCGGATGCAAGTGCTCCCGGTGCCTTGGCGAGGCGGCCGGACTTGACCGGAGCGGCCAAAGGGACCGCAGATACGGAATGCCCAAGCGCTACGGGATGAAGACAACCGTGACCACAAGGCGGTTCGACAGGGTTGACCCGGTAAGGAGTCTGTACTGATGATCGCGCTATGCATACTGGGGGGAGTGTACTGCTACCTCCTCTACGGCCCGTTCCTCCGGGAGTCCGGAAGGGCGTGCAAGGCCATTGAACGGAAGTTCGGGGCCAAATAGCGGTAAACCACACGGCCCGGGCCATCAAGGTCCGGGCCTTTTCCATTTTCAGAAAGGAGACGTCATGAACATGATAGCGGTGGTCGCCTTCGCGGTGACCGTGATGCTGTTCGGGCCGTGGTTCCTGGTCCAGGCCGGAATAGGGTATCTGATAGGCTCCGGATGCGGCGCCTACGCCAGTAGCAGGATGCGCAGGCTCCACTTCGAGATCTGCCGGCACACGCGTGACCGGGTGTCGGACATAGACGAGCTCGCGGACTACACCATGCGCGCCAGCCAGATAGGCGGCGCGATATGCCCGATCGTGCCGCTCATATCGGTTGTGGTCGGGATGGTGTGCGCCGGCAGGGCTGACAGACTCGGGAGGCTCCTCCCCGCAGGGGGCAAAAACGAGACAAAGGCCATACCGGCCGCGGCCCGGCCGGAACAGCCGGCCCAGTTGCCGCAGGTGGGGCAACTTGGATTCAGATGCGGGACCGGCGTAAGACTCTAGGAGGAAAACATGGAATACAAGTACGGATCGGCCTCGTGCTACCAGCTGGACAAGAAGTTCGACGACCTGTTCGACACCTACGACTGCGACGGGATGTGGGCCACGAAAAAGACGTACCGGCATTCGGAACCCGGGATGTCGTTCAAGTACAAGTACTCGCTTGAGGCCGTTGAGTTCGAGGAGGGCAAGGTGATGACCTACGTCAAGCTGGTCATGCTCCCTGAATCGTTTTGCAAGGCCAAGCGGGCCAAGCTCGCCGACGGATACGGCATCGAGGAGAAGGACCTGACCGTGGCCGACATACTCGCTAACGAGCTGGCCGGCGTGGTGATGATGGAATCCCAGCTGTTCGAGTACGACACCTATGACGAGGAGGACTGGATCGGCTGCGCCAGGTTCAGGACGCTGCAGGACACCGTGGCGAACATACTCGACATGCTCGACGGGATGCGCGGGTTCTTCATCGACCGGCCGCAGAACATGATCGGCACGACGGGATGGGACCTCATAAAGGAGGCCAAGGGCAGGGTCAAGGACGCTATACGGGCGTCTGTCAGAAGACTGAAGAATGAACATAAGGAGGATAAGTAATGGTCTTTTACTACGGTGGCAAATTCAATCCCTGGACAAAGGGGCACATGAGCGTCCTGAAGGACCTGTGCCACTACATCCAGGACAACTACAAGCTCATCGAGGAGAAGTACGGAAAACCCAAGATCATAATCGGGGTCAAGTCCGGCGCGCTTGATGGCAGCGACATGGCATGCGGACGCGGAATCAAGACGTCCGTTATGAACCGTAAGGACATGGTGCGCGAGGCCATCAACGGGCTTCAGAAGGAGTTCCCGTTCCTAGTCGAGTTTGAAAGCTACACCTCGAACGACAAGATCGACGTTGTGGAGCAGACGATCGACAGGACCTGGGAATACTTCAACAGCAAGCCCATGTGGTGGCCTGACAACGGCAAGGTCACCATCGTCATGGGCGAGGACGAGCACCGCGATTTGATTCTCTCGTCCGAGGGCTCGAGCGACCGGTGGATGCACGCCAGGGAGATCCTTGACAAATGGCCCGTGATGGCATTCCCCAGGGACCCGTTCGTGTCCAGCACACGCGTCCGCGAGATATTCCGCGCCGACCCGTTCGTGCAGTGGCAGTCCGTGTCAGACTACCTGGAGAAGCCCGTATACGACTACATCGTCGACAACATGCTCTACTGGCAGTACCCGGAGGAGGAAGCCCGGCGCGAGGAGACCGTGTTTCTCCACAACTACGACATGTCGAAGTTCCCGAGGCCGTCGTGCACCGCCACGGTGGCCGTGACGTGCTGCGGGAAGATTCTCCTGGTGAGGCGCAAGGGCCACCCGTTCCGGGACTACTGGGCCATGCCCGGAGGGTTCTTCGACGTGGACAAGGACGAGAGCCTTGTGTACACTGCACAGCGGGAGCTCTCGGAGGAGACCGGACTTGACTGTCCCCCGGGTATGTTCAAGCTTTTCGACGTGTTCAGCGAGAAATGGATCGATCCTAGGGGGCGCATCGTGGACACGGTGTTCCATGTCGACCTGGGCGACAAGTTCCGGGAGGTCAAGGCCGGCGACGACGCGGCCGAGCTGATGTGGTGGCCTATCGATGGGCTTCCCAAGATGGCGTTCCACCATCGCAAGGTGGTGGAGTTTCTGGCAAGCCGCATGGCTATGGACAAGGAGTAGTGAAAATGGCAGTTGAAAACGAGCGCACGGTCGAACTCTCGGAAATCGAGGTTTCTCCAGACGAGATCAGGAAGTACATGGCCGAAAACGGAGTGAAGTCCGTGACGGCCAAGCGGGTGATGGAAATCGTCAACCGCTTCGGGGTCGACGCATTCGCGAGCGGGAACAACGCGGCCTGGAACGAGATGTTCCACAAGGTCCGCCCCGGCACGTCGGTCGACCTGGCCGGAAAGAGCGTGAAGACGTTCTGGAAAGTGGCGACGTGGATCAAGGATCAGCGTTTCCAGAATAAGACCAGAATCCTCGAGAAGCAAAAAGAGGACGAGAAGGCGGCCAAGGACGCCGAGAAGGCGGAAAAGGCCAAAAAGGACCACGAGCGACTGCTCAACCCCGAGTTCACGGTGGACGAGCTAGAGTCGATAGTCACCTTGATGAGGGACTGCCATTTCGACGCGGTCGACCTCAGGGGCGCCCGGGGGTTCCTCGACACGTTCAAGGTGTTCCCAAAGCCAGGCGCACCGGCTGAGAAGGACGGGAAGTGAACTCCGGCGAAATGTACAGGAAGGACGGAATCAGGTTCCCCGGCTTCCGGGGGACCTGGTACCGCTTCGACGCCGAAACAATTGGCGGAGTGACCTTCGAGGCCTATGAAAGCGAGGTCTGGGGCGACGAGGTGTCCGACATAATCGCAACCGAGGACGGGCACGTCGTGCACCCAGACGCATGGAACGGGCTGGCCGACCTTCACGAGGCGATCGACGGCGGAGACGTCAAGGTCGAGAACGGAAAGGTGTGGGTCGACCCTGAGCTTTGGGCGTTGTGGGGAATGAAAGAGGCCGACAGGCCAAAAGGAGACACGGAGATGACTGACAAGTTCAAAAAGGAGCAAGAGGAGCACCTCAGGGTACAGGGCGAAATCGTCATGCGAAACCACCTGTGCCGCCTTACCGACAACGACTACGCCAGAGCCATCGGGGACCTGATACTCGACGAGGTCCTCGAGGATGTCCGTGTCTCGTCCAGCTTCGAGGCTAACGGGATATGGGGCCATGACGACATCGACCTGGCCATCGGCCGGGTGCTGTGCAAAAAGCTCGGACTGGAGGTGTGATTATGAAAATGTGGGTTGAATGGGTACAGAACGGATACGGTGCGTGCCATTGCTGCCCGACGCCGAACGTGTTCGGAAGCCGTGAGAACGTGCTTGAGTACTGGCGACGGCGGTGGTTCCCGTCAGACACTGTGGACGCTCAGGCCAAAATGCAGCCGGGCGACAAGATCGTCATCGAGAACCGCGTGGCGGAGCTGGTGGAGGTCGACGAGTACTTCGAGGAGAAGGCCAGGACCGAACTCAAGGAAAGGCTCGCAGACGAACAGAAGAAAATGAGGGATGAGCGGCAATGAAGCTGAAAAAGATAAGCCTGCGGAACTACAGGCAGCACGAGAACCTGGACGTCGAGTTCCAGGGAAGCATGATAATGATATGCGGCCGGAACGGCAGCGGGAAGAGCAACTTCATCGGGGCCGTTCAGTTCGCGCTGACAGGCGAGCAGCCCGGCTTCGACAAGGGGGACCTGCTCAACTGGGGGGCGGCCCAGCGGGGCGAAGGCGGCTACGTCGACCTCGAGTTCGAACACAATGGCATGGAGTGCCGCATCCAGCGCCGAATCGAGAGGCCCGCCGTAACGCTCAAGATCGGAGCCGACACGTACACCGGCGTCAAGAAGGTGCAGGAGGCGATGGAGTCGGTGCTCGGCATCGACAAGGACGTGCTCCGGCAGAGCGTGTTCGTCCGGCAGACCGAGGTCGAGTCCGTGCTGTTCACAGACCCGCGTGAACGCGAGCTGGCATTCCAGCGCCTGATCGGACTTGGAGACGCGGCGAAGCACCAGAAGTTCCTCACGGACTTTCTTTCCGCCATGGCCGAGCCCAGGAGCATGGTCGAGGAGATCGCCCGCCAGAAGGAGCTCGTCGCGAACCAGAAGGCCGACCTGAAGCGCCTGCGCGACTCTCTGGCCGAAATCTCGGCGAAGCTCGAGGAGGCCGGTGACGAGGCCGAGACGCAGAAGATGATCAAGCTGTGCCAGCAGCGCAAGTCGCTGGTCGGGGCGGCCATAGACGCGTTCGACACCCATGAGGCGTGCGTCGCGAACTTCAACAACATCACGACCATGTACGGCGAGATCGCCGGCAGGGAAGTGGAGGACCTGAAACCGCTCATGGACGAGGTGTCCGGCCTGCAGGAGGCCGTACGGCACGCGCAGGACGCTATGGACGCCAACGCGACACGCCGGCAGGCCGCGCAGTTCCTTGAGTCGGCGCGCAGGGACCTTGACGCGATTCCGGACGACTTCGAGAAGCAGGTCGCCGAGCTTGACGACGTGAACACACGCGTCAACGAGCTCCGCGGAAAGGTGCAGCAGCTGGACAAGCTGCTTAAGGAGGCGCCGGACGGCAACGTGTGCCCTCTCTGCGGCTCGACCACGGACCACAACATCCGTGCCGAGATCCAGGCCGAAAGGGACGCCACCGTCAAGGAAGGCCGCGAGCTCTCGGACTGGCTCGCCAAACACATGCACATCAAGGACTACCCCGCCGCGTTCGAACGTGCCAAGGCAAACGTCGACCGCTGGGAGCAGCGCGTCAGTGAGCTCGGGCCAATGGAGCCGGAGGAGAACGTGGACGAGCTGCTGGGCAGGCTCTCGGACGCCAAGGTCAGGCTGTCCAAGGTACAGTCGAGCAACGTCTCGGTGTCGCAGGCCCGCCTCGAAATCGAGCACGCGAAGAAGAGCATGCTGGACGCGTCGTCCAAGTACGGCGAGGCGTTATCGAAGCTCCCGCACCAGGTGGATGGCCGGGATATGCTCGTCAAGGTGGCGTCCGGACTGGACAGCTCCGTGGAGGGTCTGTTCAACGTGCTGAACACATTGTCGCAGCTGAAGGCCCAGAAGGCGCAGTTCGAAGGCGGTATCGCCCAGGTCGAGAAGTCGGTCAGGGAAGCCGAGGACGGAATCGCGGAGCTTGAGCGGATGGACCTGGAGAACAAGGCCAAGGCCGACAAGCTCAAGACGGTCAGGGACGTCAAGGACTGGTTCTCGTACAAGAACGGCCCGCGGGTGATGTCCCAGTCCATCATGGCGCTCCTGGTCGACGAGACCAACCGGTATCTGGAGAACTTTGGATCCGAGTTCACGGTCATCCCGATGGAGGAGGGCATGGGCTTCAGGTACGTCTACAACGACGGCCGGCCCGTGTCCTCGCCCGCCCCCGAAGCCACGATGCTCTCGGGCGGCCAGAAGATAGCGCTCGCCGTGGCGTTCAGGTTCGCCGTGTACAGCATGTTCGCGAACAAGCTCGGGCTGCTGTCGCTGGACGAGCCGACGGCGTACCTGGACGACGAGACAATCGGACGGTTCGCCGACGTTCTCTCCAAGATCAGGCAGCTTGCTGCCAATATGGGGCTACAAGTGATTGTGTCAACCCACGAAGCGGCCATCTCTCCGGCATTTGACCAGACCATCTCGATCGGGAGGTAGGCATGCCGTTTGCAGTTCAGTTTGCCCTGGGTTTGGCCACATACTTGTTCATGGCCGTCATCACGTTTCGGGTTGCGGTCAGTAGCAATGAGAGACCCGATGACGACACATGCCTGCTCGCAGCCGCGCTTTGGCCTTTAGCCATTGTGGTAATGGCCGCGTATGCGGTATTTTCAGGGATAGAATGGTTTGCCGGCATTAGTCGCCGTCGGAGGGAGCGCAGAGAGTTCCTACGGGCACTTGACGACAGGCCCACAACAACAAAGGAGTAATGAAGGCATGAACATCAACGTTATTGAGGAGGCGTTGGTCGCCTTTCGCGACAAGAAAGTCACAGACGGTGCGAGGTGCACCGGGCTGCGCATAAGGGTTGAAAACCGACTGTACGCCATAGGGCGTTGTTGGAACACCGATGTCAAATGCGCATCAAAGGTGTCGCTTAACAAGGCGACGGGGACGCTTACGCTCAGCTATTGCTATGAAAGCGACGATCCCCGGCCGCGCATCGAGCTGGTCGACTGCGGCCAAGTGAGCGGAATCGCGGTGGAAAGCAGCAGGGACGCCGAAGTGTCAACAGACGGAATGGTGGAGATCCTGTAATGGATTCAATCTGGGAAAACAAGGAGTACATGTCCAGAACGGCCCCGCCGTATCACGACACGTTCCACCGGTACGGGGAACTGTCTGACGCGGTGATCTTCTGGTACGCGTACACGCCGACAGGGCGTGTGTCCAAGTACTGGCAGTCGCTTCAAATCCGTCACGGAGAGAAGGCGTCGCACGAGTGGCTGGAGAAGCGCGCCGAGAGGTTCGAACGCGAATGCGGCCATCCGAGGCTTCGCAAGGGGTATACGTGGTCGAAGGCCTATCTGTACAGCCCAATCCCGGAGCGGGTGCTGTGGCCAAACGGAAGGCCTACGGCAACGGCAAAACCATGACAACAGGCTGTCCTACCGGCCGTACGGGGAAACCAACAACAAGGAGCAAGACAACAATGAAGAAGTACACCAAGTCCGCGGCGTTCGCGCTCGCGATTGCAACCGCCGCCATCCTCTCGGGATGCGGACAGATCGAGTCCGGCGAGGCCGGATTCTTCACCAACTGGGGCGAGGTCACCAGCAAGCAGCCGCTTGAGGAGGGGCTCCACTTCTTCCTCTCCCCCGGCAAGGACCTCGTGGTCTACAACGTCCGCAACCAGGTAGTCACGGTAAAGACGCCTGTGTTCACAAAGGATGTGCAGGCCATGGACGTCGACATGACGGTCACCTACAGCCTCCAGAAGGAAAAGGTCATCGACCTGCATGTCAAGACCGGGCAGAACTACAAGGACATCCTTGTGGTGCCGTCGATTCTCGGCGCGACGAAGAACGCCCTGGGAAAGATGGAGGCCGGGGACATCGTGGCCAACCGGGAGAAGGCGACCGAAGCCATCACCCAGGAAATCTCCAAGCAGCTGGAGCCTCACGGCATCAACATCGTGCTGGTAAACCTGACCAACATCGACTATTCCGACGCGTTCGAGAAGGCGGTGGAGGAGAAGCAGGTCGCTCTGCAGCAGAGCCAGAAGGAGAAGAACGAGACCGCTCGTCTCCGCGAGGTTGCCGAGCAGGAAGTTGTCAAAGCCGAAGCGGACGCCAAGGCAAAAGTGCTACAATCGGAAGCCGAGGCAAAGGCCATCCTCGTGAAGGCCGAAGCCGAAGCCAAGTCGATCGAGGTGCGCAACAAGGCGCTTGCGTCGAGCCACGCCCTCATCGAGTACGAAACTGTCAAGAAATGGAACGGCAAACTTCCGGACCAGCTTCTCGGAAGTGCTCCGATTCCGTTTCTGAACCTTGAAAAAGGTTCCGAACGGTAGATGTCGCGTCCATTTCGGACGCGTGAATTGAAACAAAAGGAGAAGGAGACCAAATAATGCTGGCACTTTTGTGGCTCGTGGTGGTATGGGGGCTTGTGATGGCCACCATCCACTACTTCCGTTCCTCCCGCAAGGGCGGGAGCGACAACAAGTAGCAACGCGTTACCCCTCTGCCACCGTCTCGGGGAATGCCGGCCAGTGAGATGGCGTCGTACATGCGGGGAGCGACCCGCACAATCTTTTTACAGGAGTACAACTATGAACACCGACTACAAGGAACTGGCCATGTATCTGGCCAACAGAATGTATAAGTGGTTTGAAAAGGAAGCCGGATACAAGGACAAGAAGGATTACAAGGCCGTCATCGGCATCTCCGGCGGCAAGGACTCCGCGGTTGCCGCCGCAATCGCCTGCGAGGCCATCGGCAAGGAGAACGTGTACGGAGTCTTGATGCCGAACGGCGAGCAGGCCGACATCGAAGACTCAAAGAAGGTGTGCAGGTTCCTGGACATCAACTGGGGCGTGTGCAAGATTGACGGGCCATACGTCGCGATGCTCGCCGCACTGAACGTCTCGGACGCCGACATCAGAGACAGAGAGAAGTGGTGGAACCCCGACAAGTTCGAAAGCGACACGAGAGTCACGACAAACCTCCCGGCCCGTCTCCGGATGTGCGCGCTGTACTCGATCGCCGCCAGAATCAACGGCCGCGTAATCGGCACCGGGAACTTCTCGGAGGCTATCGCCGGGTACACCACGCTGTGGGGCGACTCGGCCTGCGACTACAATCCGCTGGCCAGCCTGTACGCCGACGAGGTCGTGGAGGTGGGGCGTGCGCTGGGCGACCTGCCTGAGGAAGTCTTGGCCAAGCCTCCGTCGGACGGAATGTCCGGAAAGACCGACGAGGACAACCTCGGCTTCACCTATGCGGAGCTCAAGGCCGTGATGCACAGGACTGGAACCGAGGTACCGCCTAAGTACGACAAGGTGATGAAGCGGGCGACTGACTCCTCGTTCAAGCGCAGGCTTCTAATAGGGATACCGCATCCGAGCGTGGAGCGCCACCTTGACGGCTCGATCGACATGGTGCGCACGATGGACGCCTGGAATAAGTAACGCCGGCGCCCGGTTTGTGGTATCATATACGGGCTTAGGAGAGACAGAATGAAAGACAACTCTAACGCGGTGAAGGTGACGCTGCGCGACGGGTTCCTGGAGGTCGAGGGCGAATGCCCCGGCCTCAGGGAGAAGTTGAGGTATTTCCGGAAGGAGATAAAGCTGGTCAACTACCAGCGGATGGTCGAGAAGCACTTCGAAGACCTGTTCTCAGTCCCGGAAGACCGTCCAGACATAACCGTCACCATGCCCGGGTTCGCGCACCGCGTGCTCGAGCACTGCCGCAAGAAGCGCATACCGTTTCAGTTCAGGGACGCCCGCACGCCGATGCCGAAGCCAAACCTCGACAAAGCGTTCGCCGGCCTCAGGGACTACCAGATACGCCTTGCCGGGCGCATGATCATGTCCGGAGGAGGCATACTTGAGGCCGCCACCGGCGCCGGAAAGACCGCGATAGCCGCGGCCATAATCCGGGCCTTTGACAAAAAGAGCCTCATCGACCGCGGGACTCCCACGTGCGTGTTCGCCTGCCCCGACCGGGACATCAACCGCAAGAACTGGCAGGAGTTCCAGAGGTGGCTTCCGGACCGCGAAATCGGGCTGATCATGTCCGGGTCGGCCAACGTGCCGTCGGATGACGTGGTGTGCTGCACCATCGACAGCCTGGAGCACCTCGACCCGGATGACGTAGGCGTGCTCATCGTGGACGAGATGCACGCATCTGCCTCGTCGTCGCGGTCGGAGAAGATAGCCGAGTTTAGCAAGGCCATGAAGTGGGGCGTGTCCGCCACGGCCACCGGAAGGTTCGACGGCGCCGACATCGTAGCCGAGGGGCTGTACGGCCCCATCGTGGCCGAGTTCACATACCAGGACGGTGTCAAGTCAGGGGCGCTGGTTCCGATAACCGTCCTCTGGATGGACGCCCCGCAGCCGGTGTGCGGCCTGACAACCTACGCGAAGTTCAAGCAGCGCGAGGCCAAGATCCGCCACGGGTCCCTGGCCAACGAGGACTTCGCGCAGCTGGTCGCCGACATTCTGAACTGCACCCCCGACGACAGGCAGGTTCTGTGCATGCTCCAGTTCATCGAGCAGATGAGCCTCATACACAGGAAGTGTGTCAAGACGGGGTACGTCCATGCCGAGACCAGCCCGGACAAGCTCGTAAGGTATCCGGACCTGGAGGCCATAAAGACCAGGGAGCGCAAGGAGATATACGACATGTTCCATGACAGAAAGATCATGTCGATAATCTCCACGCACTGCTGGAAGCAGGGCGTCGACTTCCCGGAGCTCAACGTGGTGGTGAACGCGGGCGGAGGCGGTTCCGACATCGTGGCCAAGCAGGTGCCCGGACGGGCGTCCAGAAAGGCCGACGGCAAGGACCACGCCTACATAGTCGATTTCTGGCACAAATGGGACAGGGAGGATCCGGTCACCGAGTCCGGGAAGCCGGGCCCTCTGCTGTCGAACGACTTCTCACGCCGAAGGGCGTACAAGGATCTGGGGTTTGAACAAGTGCAATGTCCTACGATAACTCAAATACCGTTCATAGACCGGGAACTGGCGGCGAAGACGACTTCCGCGATGACGCTGGGGCGAAATCTGCTTCTGTAGTCGCGTCCGGAGCCGAGGCCGCCTGGGACGCGTACTTCGATGAGGCCGCCGCCAGGTACCATGTGATACCGCCGTCGAACGCATACTCCTCGCACGAGTCGTGGCCGCACTTCCTGCAGGTCGCCCTGCTGTGCGCGTCCAAGGGCTGGAACCCCGACGACTACGTCAGAAAGGCGATCGACTTCGCCGGTAAGTACGGCCGGCTGTTCCCGGCAGACCTTCCGACCGCCAGGTTCATACGGGCGTACGCGGCGAGGATGGACTCGGAGGGCTGCGACGCGGCCAGACGCGCCGAGAATGAGTACAAGCGGTGCGTCGAGCTGCTGATACAGCGCGAGATGGACGGCGGGGATGAAAAGCCGCTGCTCATGTCGCCCGCGACGTCGTTCCCGGCGTGGTTCCGCGTGGTGTACCCTGAGAGACTGGACCTGGACATACTCGACACCTGGGGCGACACGGCGAAGCGCGAGCTCTCGTCCACGCCCGGGCTCATACAGCTGGTGTCAAGGATGTTCCCGGACAAATGGGAGCGTCTCAGAAAGGCGCTCTGGCTGTACGAAAGGGAAGGAGGAGCCCGATGATCTGCGACGTCAACATGCAGACGAGACTGCTGTGCGCGCTGGCCTCGGATCCCGAGTTCCTGCGCCAGAACGTGAACAAGCTCAGGCTGTCGGACTTCACGTCCGCGGCGGTGAGGCTTGTGTTCGAGACGATGAGGGCCCACTACGCCAAGTACCAGGCCCATCCCACCTCCAGGGTGTTCCCCGACGAGGTGCTGAACGCCATGAAGGGCATAGGCCCCGACGGCCAGGAGTCCATAGTCACCGACGTTCCGGAAACCTCGCTGAGGTCGGTCGCCGCCTGCCTCGGGAAAGTCGTGTCCGCCCTGTCCCACCAGACGGCGGAGGACACCCCGTACTGGAAGGATAGGCTCAAGGAGTACCTCTACACGGTGAGGCTGTCGGCGATGCCGGGGCAGGACATGACAGCCACGGAGCAGATCGCCGCGGCCGCCAAGATCAAGGAGGACGTGGAGTCCATCACCGGCGGCGAGAAGAAGGGGCTGGCCAAGTCCGCAAGGACCAGGGTCGTCAAGAAGAAGACGATGGTCCCTAAGAGGTTCGGCACCGGGGTGTGGCCCATAGACATCCGCATGCGCATGGGAATGGAGCTCGGCGAGGCCGGGTGCGTTCTGGCGGGATCGGGCGTGGGCAAGACCAACATGCTCATCAACTTCGCGGTCAACGCCGCGTTGCGCGGGCAGAGGGCGCTGTTCCTGACCCTTGAGGTCTCGGACGAGATAATCCTGCGCCGCCTGCACGCGATGATGGGCAACTTCAGGATGTCGTCCATGGACAAGCCGGAGGAGGACTGGGACAGGCAGGAGCTCGCCCGGTACGACTACATGATGTCCCCAAGGTTCCCGAACGCCGACTACGTGACCATCAACTACGAGTACGTGTCCAAGATGCCCACGGTCGACGACCTCGACAGGGAGATAGGGAACTGGCGCGAGGACCTCAGGAAGGACGGGGTGTCCGACGAGGACGCGCCGCTCGTGTGCGTCGACTACATCCGGCAGATCGACCCTGGGAATCTATCCACAAAGAACGACAACACGAACACCAAGTACGGCGCCATAATGCAGGGGCTGAAACGCCTGGCGATGAAGCACCACTGCATAATCTGGACCGCGCAGCAGGTGACGCGAATCGCGAACCGCAAGGAGCACATCCACAAGGACGACATCGCAGATTCCATCGCGATCGTCAACCATTGCGACGTGATCCTGGGGTTCGTGCCGGTCGGCGGGATGGACGCGCAGCAGTCTCCGACAACCGAGGAGACGGAGGACGACACGGCCGACAACCACTCCGACAAGGAGAGGCTGATGAACGTCGACTTTGTCAAGCTGAGGAACTCGGGCGAGACCGGTTCGTTCTGCACGGTGTTCCAGGGCCGCTCGCTGCGGCTGTGGACAAGCGAGCAGTACGCCAGAGTCGTCGAGAAGATGGCCATGCAGGTGAACACGGTGGAGGACTACGACAGGTTCTTCGCGAACATGCGACCGAAGGCCTGACAGGAGCAGACATGACCGAGAGACAGCTGAGAAAGGCGCTGTCCTCGAAGTTCGGCGGGCTGACGGAGTCAAGCGGCGGAAACGGCGTGGAGCTCCTTGTCGACTGCCCGTGGTGCGGCCGGCACAAGCTGTCGGTCAACCCATCAAAGGGAGTGTGGCAGTGCTGGCATTGCCACGAAAGCGGAACGGTCTCCAAGCTGCTCGGCCAACCTGTGAAGGTGGAGGTCGAGCAGCGGAGGCCGAAGCCGCGTCCCCGAGGGTACGAGCCGCCCGGCGAGCTGATACCGCTGGCCGACCTGCCGTCCGAACACGAGGCGTCGCTGTACGTAAGGAACAGGGGTTTCGACCCCAAGTACCTATCCGACACGTTCGGAATCACATACTGCCGTCATGGCAGGAAGTATGCCGACGGGCTGTTCGACGCCAACGGAACCATAGTCATACCGGTGTCCGAGAACGGCGTCGACATCGCGTGGCAGGCCCGGCTCCTCTACGACCCGGACAAGGTGCGGGAGGGCGAGGAGGCCGCGTACGGCTGGAAGTGTGAGGATGGCAAGTACAAGAAACCGCCCAAGTACTTCACATCGCCAGGCTTTCGCAAGGGCGAGCACTTCTTCAACTTCGACCAAGCCGCCAAGTGCGGTTTCGTCGTGGTCACCGAGGGCGCCTTCGACGCCATGCGCGTCGGCAGGTGCGCGGTTGCCGCGTTCGGAAAGGGGCTCACCGACACCCAGGTGCAGATACTTCGCGACACCTGGAAGCTCGTGGTGCTCCTTCTGGACCCGGACGCCGAGGAAGACCAGCGAAGGCTTTTTGAGCGCATCGAGGGGCGCGGGTTCATGGGGCGCAACTCCACCGGGGTGCGCTGCGTTCCGGTGAGACTGGCCGGATACAAGGACGCCGGAGAGGCGCCCGAATCGGAAGTGCGGAGACAGATCGTCCAGTCAGCCGCCGCCGAGGGGGTGGACCTATCGGCATATTCAAGGACGAATCCGTTTTAGGGGAACAACATGGATAATAAAACAAGAGGGGAAACGAGCGTGACGGCCGAGCAGGCCCGCAAGATTGCTGAGTCTGCCGCGCCACGGATAAACAGGGAACTGTACGGACAGGCCTGCCGCGAGATACGCTCCGCGGCGCAGGTCGGCAAGTGTTCGTGCCTGCTTCCAGTCGAATACGGCTACGAGCAGCAGAACGCTCTGGCCAAGAGGCTCGCGGACGATGGTTTCAAGGTGGACTGGGTGTGCACGGCTGGACCTCGCACGGATGACTGCGCAGTCATGAAAATCAAGTGGTAGGAGGTTGACATGGGAAGTTCATCGGCATGGGTGGCCATGAAGGCCAAGGACTACAATAGTCTCAGAAAAAAGTACCCCGACTACGAGCTGATCAACGAGGTGAACCAGGAAGGGCTGTACGACATTCTCGAGTCGTACGGACTAGGAGGTGGAATCGTTTACGACGAGCCGTTCGACTCAGAGTGGGAGAAAACTCCAGAGTACTTATGGTTCTCAACTAACCAGATGAGACTGGGGTTGGAGAAGCTTGAAACCGGGGACGTAATGATATGGTTCCCATCGGCGAAGGACAAGCAGGAATGGTTCCGGCCATACTTCGAGACATTCAGGAAGAGGCTGATAAACGAGCTTGCAAAGCTCACAATAGAGAGTTATTCGGCCTACGATGTAGGCGACTCGGCGTGGCGCATTAAGGAAGCATACAGCGGCTGCTGGGATGGCCGCGTATTAACGTACGACGGAGAAGGACGGATGTCCGACTTTGACACCCCAATGAACTTCCTGAGACTCATGAAGCCAAGGGAGAAATGGGTGGTCGCAGGAAAGGAATGGAGGTACAAGTGATGATTGACACAATATGGCAGTACACGCAGGGCGAGGTCGTCCTGTCTGTCCCACAGATCATGGATATATCCATGGTGGAGGGCATCATAGTCAATGGAGACAAGATTCCAGAAAACATGGTGCACATACCGCTTTCGAAGGTGGATTACGCCATTACCAATACCGAGTACCGTAAAAAGTACGTCGAGTTCTCAATTGGCGTAAGGTCATTCTACGTGATCGACTCACCAGAAGTGAGACAAGCGCTTGAGAACACAATGTTCGAGAACGTGTTCTCCGGAGGCGGTGATGAACGCGACTGAAAAGATCCTCGACGAGCCAAAGAAATGGGAGCATCTGGCTCTCAGGTACGCCGAGTCAATAGGCGTGTACGAGTACCAGGTGAATGACCATTTCATGGAGTACTGGTCGTTCTACGGCAACGAGGGCTGGTACTTCATCCGGTACGACCTTGAGGCCGGCAAGGAGGTATTCCGCGGCGCCAACATTCCGTGGGATGGTCTGATTCCCAGGTTCCTTCTGACGGAATCGGGGGCAACAAAATACAACTACTTGGAGGGTTGACAATGGATGGCAAGGAACTAGACGTGCAGGTAGTAAAAAACGCATACGAGCGGCGCATGCACGCGCTGGCGCAGCTGATGCTGTCCCTGAACGGCGGCGGCGTGCAGGAGCTGTACGACGCGTCCGGGTCGGACAGCCAGGTGTTCGCGAACGAGGTCACGCGTCTGGCGTCCGACTTCGCCGACGAGTGGGCCAAGGTGCCCGGCGACGTCCACGACGAACTCGGGGAGGACTACGTCGAGGAGATCGACCTCATGGCGGACTGGATGAGGGCCCACGCCGCGGACATAATGGAGAACTCGCTCGAGTACGGCCTGTACAGGGCCGGCAGGCCCAAGTTCTCGATGGTGGTGGAGGATCTCTCATCCGACATGACCGGCTCCAACTGTGATGTGACGACGTCCGAGAAGAAGGAGCTGATCGCCCAGGACGCCAGCCGCGCATGGGAGGAGATGCTCAACCAGGCCTTTATCAGCAACGCGATCGGCGCGATCAGGTCCGGAAGCGGGTCATCCGAAATGATCTGGAGGGACTCGAAGGTGTTCGAGGCGGTGGAGCGCGACAAGCGCGGTATCGTGTTCGGCCACCGCCGGTACAGGCTTGAAATGGAGAAGGAGGAGCTGCGATGAGAGAGTTTGAGTCAACATCCCAGATATTCCCGCTGGTGGATGTCGGCACGTACTGGGGACGGTACGAATTCGAACGAATGTGGTACGACTACATCGAGCAGGACAGGGAGGAGGGGTACATCGTATGCGACGACTACGACTTCGACGAGTTTAAGAAGGCGCTGTGCGAGAGCGTGCAGCGTGTCTTCGACAAGGAGAAGCCGCTTGAGAAATACGGTGTAAAGGCGTTCCATGCGGACAAGATAGGGTCTCCACGCGAATACAACTTCATGGACGACTGGCTCGAGTTCCGCGTGGAGGTTGACGACGACTGGTTCGACAAGTCGGCCGAGATCCTCAGAAAGCCCGAAAACAAGGCGCTGGTGGACAAGTACATACATGACCACTGGCACTCGTGTGACGGGTTCACCTCGTTCATGCCATACGACCTGGACGAGCTGCTTGAGAACGCGTTCGGCCTCAGAGACCATCCGGAGGACTGGCAGTTCTCACGCGAGGAGGACCGCACGGTCGGCGGAATCCTGTGCCTGCTCGTGCACGTGGACGGCAGGATGGAGAATGAAGACGGCGACGAGGAATGCGACAAGAGCGGCAGTTTCGACCCGTTCAAGCTGCTCCGCGACGAGCTGTCCGATCTGGTGTACGAGGACTTTACCGGGTGCCACACCCATTCAGACTTCATGACGACCGTTGACCGCGAAGAAGTGGACAAGGTGTTCAAGAAGCACTATCTGAAGTTCGACTCCGTGATGGACGGCATCGCCGGCGACTACAAGAAGTACCGAGAGGCCATGGCCGGAAACGAGTCGTCGCTGCGGAAGGCGGAGAGATGGTTCGAGGCCGTGAGCCGCGAGATCGACGACTACAAGCGTAGGCAGGATGAGATAATCTCCGCATACTTCGACCGGTTCGCGCCGAAGGATGAGGTAAAGAAGCTCATTAAGAAGGACGAAATCGTTGAGGAGCTGCACGACTTGCGCAAGGAGTTCGACAAGGACCGCGAGTTCAAGTGGCAGGGCTTCTGGAAGGAGAAGTGACATGGGAACATACGACGGAGAGCACGCGAGGACAAAGGCTAAGCCGAAGAAACTGGAGGAAGGCCCCGGATGGTTCCGTGAGCCATTTTCCGAGATCGACGGCCGCAAGTGCCTCAACGGAACCGGGCCCGTGCCGGCGAAGGTGCTCTTCGTCGACAAGGTCCCGGACGAGAGGGAGGTCTGGACCCGCAAGCCGTACAGCGGCCGCACGGGCCAGTTCCTCTTCGAGTGCCTGAAGAAGGCCGGGTGGTCAAAGGAGCAGATAAAGGCCTGCAGGTTCACATACGCGACGCACCACGCCCCGAAGAAGTACACCGCGGCCGAGGTCAACTGGGGCAAGCGCATGTTCCGCGAGGAGCTCTACGAGACCGGGGCGGAAATCGTGGTGTGCTTCGGGGCCGAGCCGCTCAAGCAGGTGGTAGGACCCACATACAGGTGGGACGACGTCCACGGGGCGTTCATCAAGCCGGATTCGATCGAGGACTGCTGGTTTACGATGTTCCCGACCTTCAATCTCGAGCAGGTGCTGTTCGGGCCGAAATGGGACAAGTACTTCCTGCGCGACCTGGAGTGGATCCGGAGGCGCATGGAGGGTGACGAAATAAAGCCTCCGAGATGCGACCACGCGGTCATAGCCGACCCAAGGGCCATAGACATGCTCCGGGAAACGCTGGAGCGATATCCCGGCAAGACGGTGGTGGCGCTCGACTGCGAATGGAACGGCCGCAACTGGATGGACCCGGAGAGGTATCTCCGGACCGTCCAGATCGGGTTCCGCAAGGGCCGGGTCATGACCGTCGAGCTGAACTACGAGGGTGGCAGGCCGGTCATGGAACCTGGCGTGGAGACAGCCGTGATGGACGCCCTGAAGCGGTTTCTGGAGTCGCCGAAGATATGCATCTGCGGCCACAACGTGATCGCCGACGGCGAGTGGCTGCTGAGCTACGGAATCGACATCCGAGAGCACGTGGTGTACGACACCATGCTGGCCGAGCACATAATCGACCAGAACGGGCCGTTCGGCCTGGAGGCGCTCTCGATGAAGTACACCGACTACGGCCGGTACTCGACGGACGTCGAGGTGTGGGTCAGGCGCCACCAGAACGCGAAGCTGCCGGACACCAGCGCCTACGGCTACGGGTATGTCCCGAGGGACATGCTGCTCAAGTATGGGTACATAGACGTGGATGTGCTCCACTACATCATGGAGAAGCAGATACCGATCCTCCGTGAAAGGGGCTGCCTGAAGCCCCGTGGGCTTCACAAGGAGTATCCGAGTTTGTTCCACACCGTGATGAAGGTCCAGAAGGTCACGTACGACCTGGAGCTCAACGGGCTCCCGGTGGACATGGCCCAGCTGGACATGCTGACGGAAAAGTACCAGAAGGCAAGGTCGGAGACGCTGTCCAAGGTCATGGCCATGGCGCGTGCGGCAGGGTTCGAGGATTTCAACCCCAGGTCGGCCATACACCTCAGGAAGATGCTGTTCGGGGTCCTGGGCCTTACGCCCATAAAGACCACGGACGGAGACGACTGGGGCGACGTGGCCGGCGAGATGGGAATGGACTCCGAGGAGGAGGTTTCTGCCTCGACCGACAAGACCACCCTGCAGATTCTGGAAGGCCAGCACCCGTTCGTGGACGCCCTGCTGGACTTCCGCCGCGTGGACCAGGTCTGCAAGACATGGCTCACCAAGGAGAAGGACGGCGAGCCGGCGGGGTTGTACGCCCTGCTCTGGCCCGACTGCACGCTGAAGCCGCACTACAGCCCGCTCACCGCAACCGGACGCATGAGGGTGTCGGCCCCGAACAGCCAGAACTTCCCGAAGGCGGCGGAGTCGTACTTGACCAAGATATTCGGCGAGGGAAATGAACCGCCGATGATACGGACGATCGTGAAGCCGCGCAACGAGTGGATTCAGATCGAGGCGGACTTCTGCGCCGCCGAACTCAACATCCTCGGGAACCTGTCGCAGGACCCGAACATGCTCAGGGCGCTCAACACGCCTGGGCTGGACCTGCACGACAAGACCGCGGTGGATTCATTCGGGCTCGTGATGTACGACGAGAACGGCAGGGAGGTCACGGAGGACGACCTGGTCAGGCTGGCGGCCGAGATGGGCGAGGAGTCCGACGACTACCAGCACTTCATGAAGACGCTGACCTATGTGGACAAGCAGGGGAAGCGCATGACAAGGTCGGAGATGAAGAGCTCCATACGAGTCATAGCGAAGAGCCTGAACTTCGGCATTGCCTATGGCCGCGGGGCGCGTGCCATCTCGCTCGCCGTCAAGGCGCAGACGGGATCCAAGGAACCGCTGGACGCCATCATCCCCGGTGTCGCCGCATCTGTGGAGGGCTGGAAGACAAAGGCCTATCCAGTGGCATGGAAATGGCTTGTGGACCACCAGCAGATGATCTACGACCCCGGATACGTGGAGAACCCGTGGGGGCGCCGCAAGTATGTGTACCTGAGGAACGGCGAGAAGAGCCCGAGCCTGGAAAGGGAGGCCGGAAATTTCCCAATACAATCGTGCTGTGCGGACTCCGTCCAGATCGCGATGGGAAAGCTGCTGGACTTCAAGGAGACTGCCGGGTTCCCGTTCCGAATCCAGAACCAAATCCACGACGCCCTGATGATCGAAACGCCTCGAGAGCATATCGAGGAGGCGAAAGAGGTCCTCAGGAAGTCGATGTCGGAGATAGACATCCCGATCCCCGGCACCAGCAAGACATTCCGTCTCGGCGTCGACATAGACGTATACGAGCGTTGGGGTGTGAAGATGAAGTAACCAAGGAGAAGAACCATGACAAGAATCGTGAAGGAATACATCGAGGCCAAGATCCGCGAGGGTGCGCAGCCGATGTTGGACAAGATTAACCACGACGTCGATGAAATCGACAAAAACACGCCAACTGACAATGACGTCGAAAAGGCCGTATTCGGCAGCGCCGAGTACAAGGCCCTCGAGACGTTCATCCGCAAGTGGGCCAAGGCGCACCACGCAACGGTCAGGAGCACAGCGTACCGGGCGTCGCATCTTATGAGCACCGAGTTCGTAATGGACTTCGACGCCACAATAAACGCACGCAAGACGCTGGGAGCCTTTGAGGACAAGCTAAACACGGCAATTCGTGACGCGCTGGTGGCGATGGAGCTGTCCAAGTCCAAGGAGGACGTGGACCAGCTAATCGCGAAGGCCATAGAGGGGCTGAAGTAGCCATGGCAGCGGACTTCCGAGCATACGTCGCCACGGACAATCCGGAGCGCAGCGCCTGGAACGGCCTGCGCCGAGCCATCGCCGAGGCGTACCCAAACGACCCGTGCATGGCCGACAGGGTATGCTACGAAGACACAGACGGCGTATACCGCTTCGTGTCCCAGATCCTCTGCGCGAACCAACGCAGGGCAAAGCGTATCGAGGAGCTCATGAACGCCCTCGATGAGGCAAAGGACGCCCTGTACCGGATTTCGGACAGGGCTGAGAGCGCGATGAACGCGGCTTCCGACGTCATCGAGAAGGTTGGGGACGTATCGGTCCAGGAAGTGGTATAATCATTTCGCCCGCCGATGGCCGCGGTGGCTGTAGGCGGAGGTCAAAAAACAACAGAAAGGTACAATCATGGCATTCAACTTCGACAATGCCGTCGGTTCCGAGCAGACTCAGAACCGCATGTTCAAGCAGGGCGTCAAGTACGCCTTCTTCAAGGCCGACGACAAGCGGCCGATCACGTTCCGGCTCCTGCCGGCGTTCCCCGAGCACGACGGCCAGCTCACGGACGAGGACAAGGCCGGGTCATACGTGCCAGCAGTCACGCTCGTTGGCGGAAGGCCGGTCATCGCGGACTGGATCTTCGCTCTGAAGGTCAGCCGCTCCTACCAGAAGGGGGCCAACCCAATCGTCTCCCGCCGCACCATCATCGAGCTCAACTCGGACGGCACGGTGGTGGAACAGGAGGACCCCCTCTCCCAGGTGCACGCCTACTGCCGCCAGTACGACAAGGACTGGGGATACATCGTCAAGGACGTCGGCGAGTGGGGGTCCAAGGACCGCGTGTCGGCCAAGCTCCCGTACTGCCGCCCCGAGTACGTCATGAACGTGCTCACCCTCGACGACGACAGACCGGGCGTCAAGATCGGCGTGATCTCGTCCGGCATGGCCATCGCCTGCCTCATCTCCCAGAGGGAGGGGCACGAGGGTCTGGCCCTCCGCCAGCGCGACGAGGACATCCCCCAGGAGCGCATCGACGCCAACCCGTCCATCGTGTTCCAGTACGGCGACATCACCGACCCGAACTCGGCCCCGGTGTTCAAGTACGCAAAGGCTCTCGCGGAGGACAACTCCAAGAAGGTGTACAACATCTCGCTGTCCGCCATTTTGGACCCGTCCACCGGCCGCAAGCGCGTCGAGCGCATGGGCCTCACCACGGACCACATGGCGCTCCGGCAGGACCTGGCGCACCCCGAGACGTACGTCAACATCCCGACGCCGGAGGAGCAGGTCGCGCAGATCGTCGAGCGGTGCTGCGGGCGCAGCCCCAACGGCATACACGAGTACGGCATGCTCAAGGCGGCCCTCCCGGACTACGCGAGCCTCATCCCCGAGCCACCGATGGCGCCGGGAGCGGTCAACCAGGTCCAGGGCTTCACGCCTCAGACGCAGGCACAATCCGCGCCGGCTGAGGAGCCCGTCGTCCAGCAGGCGACGATGGATCCGGAGGCCCAGGTTGTCAAGACGACTACCACGGCTCCGGCCCATCAGTCCGTACACACGACGCATACGTTCAAGCCGGCGTCCACCGTGACGGCCCAGCGCCAGCCAGCTGCAACGGCACAGCCCCAGCAGGCGGCCCCGGTGTTCCGTCCGGCGTCGTCCGTGGCGAACGTAGTCCGCAAGGCCGCAGCTGCGGCCCCGGCTGAACCCGAGGCATCGGTGGCGGTCGCCAGCGGCGAAGGCCCCGTCGAGGGCGTTCCCGGCGAGGAGTTTTCCGAGGACGACTGGATGGCCAAGTACAGCGGAGGTAAGTAATGCCGAAGGCCAAGCTGGAGGGTCCCCGCAAGGGGACCATGCAGTCGCTCATGGGCCGGATGTACGCCGACTTCGGCGTGCAGATGACCACGGGCGAGGAGTTCTCCAAGACCTGGCGCTACCTGACGTTCACCGACCCGAAGACCGGCCTGCCCTCCATAGCCCATGAGTGGATTGTGGGGGCGGCCGGATTCCGGGCCGGTACCGTCAACCAGCTGCGGGGGCTCGCCGCTACCGGCAAGTCCTCCATCTGCATGCTGGAGTACGCCAGCGCCATGCGCAACGGCGGGGCGTTCTGCGCGCACCTCGAGACAGAGGGCGGCGGAATGGCCAACTCCAGAATCGCCGAGTTCGGGATGGACCCGCGACAGCTGGCCGTTCCGGACTCCGTGGACTCGCTGGAGAATGCCGTCAAGTTCGTGGACACGTTCCGCTGCATCATCCGCGGCGGCGACGGTGGCTCCATCAACGAGCTCGGGCGCAAGTCCGCCACGAAGTTCAAGACCGAGGACGCCGAGGACCCGAAGTGCGAGAAGCCGATTCTCATCGGCATCGACTCGCTGTCGGACCTTGGAAAGGACGACGACGTCAACACCGACGTGGCCGACATGACCAGGGCCAAGCAGCCTGGGTGGTTCCCGCGGCAGATCAAGGCGTGGTTCAGGGACAGGAAGAAAAAGTACGAAAAACAGCTCGTCACCCTCTTCCTGACCTCCCAGGAGACCACAAAGATCGCCACGGGCGCGTCCTCGTTCCTGCCGCCGGAGAAGACCTCCGTGGCCGGCGACGCAATCAAGTTCGAGGCAACCGTCGCCCTGGACCTGTCTATCAAGGACTGGAAGGACAAGTCTGGCGTCAAGATCGGACGCGAGGTGATGCTCAAGTGCTTCAAGAGCAAGCTGGGCTGCAACCTCGGCCGAAAGGTGTCGTTCTTCCTGACTGACCACGACGGGTTCGACTTCATCCACGCCGACGCCGAGTTCCTGCTCGGAAAGGACTCGCCGTTCAAGGACGGAGGGGCCTTCCCCGGGACACGCCTGTGCTACCGGCACTCGCAGGGCATCACCTGCCGGCCGCTGGGAGACAGGGCGTTCAAGACCGAGGAGGAGTTCATCCGGGCGTTCTACGCGAACAAGGAGGTTCTGGACAGGTGCCGCGACTGGATGTTCACATACGGTTACGGACTGCCTCACGAGACGAGGTACAAGGACAGCTTCGACGCCGACGGCAAGTGGGTCGGCGGAGAGGCGTCCGCGAAGCCTCCGACGAGCGAACCGGACGCCGACGAGTTGATCGACCCTGAGCTTGACGGCTCGGACACCGATGAACCCGTTGACGAGATCTAATCAATCCACACGCCCCGCCGCCCGGTCTTTTCATGCTTTTCAGCCGGGCGGCGGGGCTTTTTTCATTTGGAGGAGCCATGACCAGGAAAGAGAAGGAAAGCCTCATACGAGAGGACTACGCCAAGATAATCGCGTGGATGGACAAGAACGTTATCCCAGGCAACCCGTGGCCCGAGGGGCACGACTGCTTCTATCTTGTACGGCGAGACGGGGGCATATACGCCTGGTTCGGCGTATCGTCAACCGACAGCGTCGGCAGACAGTTCACAAGGATAAGGTTCGAGGGCGCCCACTCGGACATACTTGACATACCGGATGAGGGTCGCGGAATCCAGGAGATGGAGGACGTGATACTGAAATGGCACGAGGAGAAGGAGCACATCCTGAACCAACTAAACTACGCTAACCGCATAAGGGACTTTGAACCATGAAGAACGACGACGTGACTAGAATGGAGACGCTGTGCTACGAGGCGCAGCTCAAGGTCGAGGAGGCCGGACAGATCCTCTGCCCCGAGACGGGCGAGGCGGCAAACATGGTCCGCAACCTCATCGGAACGGCCATAGCGGCCATTGAGGACGTCATACACCACTGTTACGTGCTTCGAGACACCGTGGAGCCGTTCTACGACAATTCCGTTGAGGAGCCTGAAGATGAGGACGGTGGGAAACAGTAAGGTCAGAAAGGCCGGCATAGCGGCGGCAGTCGCGATGCTGTGCCTATCCTATGTGTGTTTCCTCCGGGTAAACATAGTCGGGTTCTTCGCGTTTCTAATGACAGCCTGTGCGCTTGGCGTGATATTCGGAGAAGATCCGCCAAAGCCAGGCAATTCCGGAGTTTCACAGTGAACAGGATAAAGAAAAAGGTAACCGGAGAGCAGTTCAAGGACTTAGTAGAGGACTACTACAAGGACTGGGAGGAGGCCAAGAACAACCTCAAGTACACGACGCTGAACCTGATCGTTGGAATGCTCGGCATGTTCCACAACAAGACATGCTGGCTGACCACGGTGTCCTGGGGCGAGTACAACGTGGTGTACGTCAGGCTTGCCAGCCGTGACAAGGATCCCCAGGTTGTATTCATGTCGGATTTCGACGGGGTTGAACGCGATGTGTTCGACCTGCCGTTCGAGGACATGGCCGCAGTCGCAGAGGAGCTCCACGACATCATTACACATAGGACGGTTTGACATGACGATTCCAGAGGTTGTAAAGGCGATGCGCCACTCCGTTCGGCCGGTAAGCTACGGTGGCGACATAGTGAGCGCCACGATGCCCGTTCCGGCTGACATCGAACTGTGGGCCCGCCATGTTGAAGAGGCGTACGGCGAGCTGGTGTCGGAACTGGCCAAGTTAAGTCGCGGCATGGACGGCATGCATCCGAATGACTGCGACGCCTGCGAACCGTCAGACGAGTATCTCAAGGAATACGCCGAGTCCGTTGACGCCAAGTACCCTCCGGTAGAGGGTGACGACGCCTGGACTGAGGACGCCAAGTGGGACATGGACTGCTGCGAGCAGTGCGGCAACCGAGACTGCGCCGCGGTCAAGTTCCGCGAGTTCGTAAATAGGCTAAAGGAGGAGAAGGCAAGATGCGAAAAGTGAGGATCATGCACATTGGCGACCTTCATCTGGGCACCCGGCAGTACGGGATGGCCCGGAGGGAGGAGGACTTCTACGACGCTCTGAACCGCGTCAAGAAGCTGGCATTGGAAAACGATGTCGACATCGTCATCATATCGGGCGACGTGTTCGACAGCCCCAAGCCTCCGGCCCGCGCCGTTTTCGAGCTGTCGGAGTTCGTGAGGGCGTTGTCCGGATGCGGGATAAATGTCTGCGGCATAGAGGGAAACCACGACCTCACCCAGGACAACTACTGGCTGAGCGTGTGCGGGATAAGGCCCCTCGACGGACTGCTAGAAGGCGTCGGGTATTCCAAGGGCATCGCGTACGTCACCGGGTTCAACTTCTGCCGGAGCGAGGAGCTCCTCGACAAGCTGGACAAGCTGGCTGACTTCTGCGGTGACACGTCACGGTATCCGGTTATAGTGCTCCACTGCGGAGTGGCGGAGATGGGCGCCGGTTTCAACCCGGACCTGTCGGTGCACCAGCTCGTTCCGGCGCTGAAGAAGGTCGGGTGCAAATACTGCGCACTTGGACACATCCACATCCCGATGGAGCAGAAGGTGGACGACATCTGGTTCGTGCAGCCGGGAAGCCTCGAGATGAAGAGCGTCGACGAGCCGCAGGACAAGTCGGTCGAGATCTTCGAGCTGGACAAGGACACCGGTGAGGTGCTGGGTCTGACGAAGTTCCCGTACCAGACGCGCAGGATCGTGTTCGAGAACGTCAACACGGACGAGGACGTGGACCGCATTCTGGCCACGTCTCCCGACTCAATCAGCGACAACCTGACGGTGTGCTACGTGTCAAACGCCATTCAAAACGGAGTATCCCGGCTGTCCGACTTCGGAAAGGACAACGGGCTCATGTTCAGAGTGGTGCCGGTAGGAGATCCGGAGACGCGAAGCAAGACCGACGACTTCGACAGGCACAGCAGCATGAACCTGCTCCAGATGGCCGTCGAGACGTTCTTCGAGAAGGACTCCGACCAGTACAGGATGGTGATGGACATTCTGTCCACAGGCAACCCCAGGATGGTGGTTGAGAAGTTCATGAACGACAACAACAATGAGGAGGAGAAGTAACATGGGAATGGAACTGAAGGTAAGTATCTCGATGTCTGACGGGGACATGTACCCCAACGAAGTGATCGTGAATCGGAACTTCGAAGTTGGTCTGCCGTGGGCGCCCGGCAACCACAATGCCGAATCGGCCCTTGTAGAGGCCATAAGTAGCATTGTCAGCTTCGGCGAGGTCATCGGAGAGCTGCATGAAGAGCTCACTGTCAAGTACGACGAGAAACTCGCCAAGAAGGCGGCCGAGGAGTCTGAGAAGCTCAAGATGGACGAGGAGCGAGGAGATCCACAGGAGCCCGCGGAGCCCGAGGAGCCTGCGGAACCAGCCGAACCAGCTCCTGAAAGCGCAAACCAGGATGACACCGAGGTGCCGCAATGATGATTGTGCCTCTGTTTCTGCACGTCGAGTTCGAACCGACCGACGAAAAACCGACCCCTGCCACCCCGGTGGCGGGGGTTTTTCTGGGATACATGACGGACAACGGTCTGTCAGTGTCATCGTTCAAGGCCGATGAAAACACGGACGACCGCGCCATGTGGTACGATGTATCGCGCTATCTGCACGATTTCACCACGCAGGTGGCAAACACGCGCATCATCGGGTGGGACCTGCGGAACCTGGAATGGCCGGCGGTGGTGGCGAACATCGTGAAGCACGGTCACAAGATTCCAAGATGGCTTCTGCTTCCCCTGGACGAGAAGTGGAACAAGGCCCCCCTCGTGGACCTCAAGAACATATTCGTGCAAGGCGGGTTCATCGAGGCTGACAAGTGGCCCGGGATATGGGACGTGTATTTCGCGCTGCTGGGCCAGTACGGGGGCGACGCCGGCGACGGCGAAAACTTTGTAAAGGCGTGCTCGGAGATATACGGGCTATACGAGAAAGCGTTAAGTTAAGGAGTGTAACATGAAAACCATTACCGATAAGGAGATGGCGGAGATAACCGACTCAATCGAGAGTCGCATCGCCGAGGCGCTCACGCCGCTGTACAACCAGCTGGCCGAGCAATACGGGTTTCCTCGCACAAACGAGGACGACATGTACGACGAAGGGATCGACACCGGGTTCATACCTGACATGCGAGAACTGGCCGTAAGACTGTTCGAGCATCTTGGCATGGACGTCCAGGGTGACGGAAAGGGATTTTGACATGGAGCTGGAAGAGTTTTTCAGCGACTTGCCAGAGCCTACACGGTCAGAGTGCCGAAGGCTTGTGGCCGCCGCAATTGATGTCAAGTCGGGCAAGCTGGCAGAGGCCGTGATAAAGCTGCAGGCGTTCATGGCCAACTGGCGCGTGGACCACCCCGACCTTCCGCTGGTACCAAGGTCGGACTTCAGGAACGTCGAGGACAACCGGCCGCCCACGGACAAGCAGAAGGAGTACGCGCTCAAGGTGTCGATATACACCGGTGTGCGGCTCCCGGCGAAGTTCACCAGGTCGGAGGTCTCAAAGTTCTTGGATGAGAACGCCCCGAAGTTCTACAAGATCCTGGCGGACGCACGTGAGCAGGGTGAGAATGCCGAACCTCTCATATCGGAGGAAGAGGCCGTTATGGACCTGAAGTCTGGAGCGTCATGCAGCGTCAGTTCCGGAAGCTCCGGGTGCAAGCGGTGCCAGGAGCGCCGTAAGGAATACGTGGAGAACCACAAGGATGACGCGGAAGTACAGTATGCTGACGAGATGCCGTTCTAGGAGGAACTATGTGGGACAACATACTGGGCGGTCTGCTGTTTCTTCTGGCCGTATCATTTGTGGTCTTGATATGCGTGTCGATATCCCATGAGGACACATATCGCGGATTCGACCACATCAGGAGACGGATAAGCTGCATACGCAGCCGAAAGTTCAGGGACAACAGGATCAAGTGCTTCCGCGGCGCCGGCGCCGGGGACATAAAATGCGAGTACTGCTTTGACCGCGAAAAGTGCTGGGACGAGTGCTGGAATGTGGTCAAGGCGGAACTGGACAAGGAGATCGAGAGGAGGAAGGCGCATGGACGTAAAACTGACGAACGGGCAGAAGGCGGCGCTTGTCCAGGAGATAATACACTACCTGGATGTTGACTGCTATGACTTCACCGTCTCGACCGGAAGAGTCAAGATCTCATGCGAGGAGATCCCGCCGGCTGAAACGGGGGGGGGGGCAAATACGAGACCGGGCACAAGGAGAACCAATGAAGGACATCAGAAAACTGTTCCGGGACGCGATATCCCGGCTTAAGGAGCGTGGTCACAAGACACTGTACGTAGCCGTTGACGCCCACGGCACGATAATCAGGCCGTCCAAGAAGACCGTAATGCAGATGGCCGACGGGGATGACAAGCCCTCAGAGGTGGTATGCAGGTGCGGATGCACGCCGGAGTTCGAGTTCTACCCATACGCTCGCATAGCCCTTGCCAGTATGGCAGACGCCGGCGTGAGGCTGATCCTTTGGACCAGCACTCTGGATTCATACGGGCTTCTTCAGCGGTTAAGGCGGGAAGGAATCGGAATAACCGACTTCAACGACAATCCCGACTTCAGGCTTACACCGTACGCGGACTTCTCAAAGAAGTTTTACTTCGATGTCCTCTTGGACGACAAGGCCGGGTTCGACCCTATGCACGACTGGGAGAAGATTTTCGAAATCGACTTCGATAAGGAGTTAAAGCAGGAGGGTTCTGCAAATGAGCGAGAACGAGAACGATAATGAATGCACGTACTGCGACATCATGTTCGCGAACGCCGGCAGAACCAGCAAGAGCAAGCTGCCGGGGCTGATAAGGGAGCTGCTTCCACACCGCGGCGGCGACCAGATGAGATTCGTACTGGACGTCGGCTGCGCGGACGGCCGATTCACGCGATGTTTGAAGAACAGCCTTCCTGACGACGTGGGCGTGATCGGCCTTGAGCCGAACAGGCAAAGATACCGTAAGGCTCAGAAGCTGATGGACGGTGACGGACGGCTGTCGTTCATTAACAATCAGTTCGACAATTCGTACGCTGATGGCAGGGGTGACTTCGACTGCATCCTGTTCTCGTCCTCGATGCACGAGATATCGTCGGCATGCCCAGATAAGATTGACCGGTACACCACGATTCCGATAAGGGTGGCTCTCAAGAAGGCGGCAGGCCTCCTGCGCAAGGACGGCGTAGTCGTGGTGCGCGACTTTGTCAAGGTCTGTAACTGGGAATATGGCTCCGTGGAGGTCGTATTCACGACCGAGGAAATTGAAAACCAATTCCTGAGGTACGTCAGGGAATGCCCGTTCATAGACTATGGCGGTAGCTTTGTGTTCAGCATGAGCAAGGTCTATCAAAAGCAGGCCATATTCAAGATAAGGGCTGACCTGTTCCTCGAGTTCATGCTGTGCAGGACATGGGGGGAGAACGCGTGGAAACGAGAGGTGAAGGAGCGCAAGCTCATCCTCAGCAAGGAAATGTGGAAGACCGCGTTCGAGGAAGCCGGGCTTACCGATGTAACCGCGGAGACACACACCGAGGAATACCCGGATTTCTTCAAGAACGCGGCGTTTGTAGTGAGCCCGGCCGGGTGGTCGTGGCCCGATCTCTCAATCACCATAACAGGTAGGAAGAAGTGACAAACCCAGTTACCAATATTCACCAGAGCGACACAGTGTCGGTTCTGGCGGAGCTTGAAACAGGCTATAGGGCCTTGAGGTCCGCGGCATCCGACATAATGGACGGTAAAGCGGGAAGAGGATACGACCCGCCTCTTCTGCCAAGACTTAACCAGGCCATGGACCTGGTACAAGATGTGCAGCGCGACATAATGCTGGTCTCGGCGATGGCGTTGCGCGTAACAGAGAAGGAGAACAAGGAGAACGACAATGACTAAAAAGTGCACTGACATCCGCGAGATGGACCTCGCGGACTTCAAGGAGACCGAAGGCGGGAAGAACGCGTCGTGCCCGCTCTGCCCGGCCAGATGGGTGATGCATTCCCAGGCCGGAATCTGCGACGGCTGCCCAATGAAGGGGTCCAACGGGCCTCTGGACAGCATGTGCGGGCTTCCGCACATGACGGTAGACCATCCGTACCGAGTGGTGGACAAGGGGGACGGGGAGACGCGCCACTTCATAGCGTACCCGTACCACACCAACCTGGAGGACATGGAGGCCATCGTCAAGATGTGCAAGGCGCATCCTGGGCTGCAAGTGGACATCCAGAACGTCAAGGACGGGCACGGACGGTCGTACCGGCTGGACTTCTACTACAGCGAGCATCTTGCCAGGGAAGAGTACGCGGCGAAGGATGTAGAACATGGGACAGCCGGCGGCGCGAAGCTGTACGCCGCGGTCTGCGACTGCTACGACCCGTCCAAACAGGATAGCCGGTTCAAGCCGTACATCTTCTGGCGTCGCTCGCCGATTGTAAGCGAATCCGACATGCTGGGTGTGTACAACATGAAGAAGACCGCCAACAAAGAGCTCGTAAAGCACGCCAAGCGCATCGTCCACAAGATGAACCGCAACGCGGCGATGCTCGGAATCGACCATGCGTCATTCACGGAATACAAGCCAGGCTACATCGAGGTGTTCGCCGAGTACGACAGGGAGAACCAGGTTAAATGGTCATCCGCGTACATCCTACATGTCGAAGCCTGCGACTTCAACAAGGCCCTGCCGGAGGATGCCAAGTGAAATTCAGACCGATGATCAACTCGCTTCTCGAGAACGACCTGTACAAGTTCTCGCAGGGGCAGATGATATACCACCAGTTCCCGGAGTACAGGACCAAATGGGAGTTCCGCTGCCGGAACAAGGACGTGGTGTTCACCGGTGCCATGATACAGGAGATCAACGAGCAGATAGACCATTACTGCAACCTCAGGTTCACCGAGGACGAGCTGGACTATCTGAAGTCGATCCGCTGGATAAAGCCAGCATATGTCGACTTTTTGAGACTCTGGCATCCTCGCCGAGAGGACATCATGGTCGGGGTGAGCCTTGACGACGGTGGTCCTGAAGACGAATGCGGAATGCGCATCTGGGCGGAGGGGTCGTGGCTCAACACGTCACCTCTTGAGGTGCCGATCCTGGCCATTGTGAACGAAGTGTACTACAGGGAAAAGTGCCGGGATATATATCCGGAACTGGAGGCCTCGTTCATGTATCGGCTGAAAGACAAGGCGGAGTGGCTTAAGACGCACAACATCGGCTCCTTCTCCGAGTTCGGCCTACGCCGCCGGTTCAGCGGCGAGATGCAGGACAGGGCGGTGGCGCTGCTCAAGAAGTACTCCCCGACGTGGCCTGACAGCCACTTCGTGGGCACGTCCAACGTGTACCTCGCGAAAAAGCACTGTCTGACCCCTGTCGGAACCATGGCGCATGAATCGTTGCAGTGCGTCGGGCAAGGCGACCCGTCGAAGAACCCCGCGTACTCCAACCGGTTCATGATGGAGGCGTGGGTCCGCGAGTTCGGCGTGGACAACGGCATCATGCTCACGGACTGCCTGTCGACCGACCTGTTCCTGCTGGACTTCGACCGAAAGTACGCGACGCTGTTCAGCGGCGTTCGCCACGATTCTGGAGACCCGTTCGAATGGGCCAAGAAGATCCTGAAGCACTACGAGATGCTCGGGATCAATCCGCACACGAAGACCCTGCTGTTCTCGGACAGCCTCAACTTCCAACGTGCGGAGGCCATCTACTCCAAGTTCAGCGACATCGCGAAGGTGGCGTTCGGCATCGGCACGTACCTGGCCAACGACACGTGTGCCGAGCCACTCAACATCGTCATGAAGGTGACCCAGTGCAACGGGCGCCCTGTGGCGAAACTGAGCGACACCCCGGGAAAGGGAATCTGCACGAACGCGGAGTACATCGACTATTTGAAGCGTACAATGGACTGGCGCTTCAACCACCAGTAGTGGTACAACTACAGCCCATCCAACAGGAGAAGAAACATGAGTGACAAGACAAAGAAGGTGCTGGTAGTCGTCGACATGCAGAACGACTTCCTCGAAGGACCCCTCGGAACAGACCACACGCGTGCGTCAATCCCGAACGTCGTGAACCTGATCAAGGGCTGCGCGTGGGACACGGTGATCCTTACACTGGACACGCACGGCGAGGACTACCTGAAGACACTAGAAGGCGAAAAGCTCCCGGTCGTCCACTGCGTCAACAAATCAGCGGGGCACAAGGTTTGCCATGAGGTCCGGGACGCAATCCACAGCATGGAGAACGAGATCCCGGATACATTCCAGTGGACCCCAATCATGAAGCGAACGTTCGGGTCCACAGACCTGATGGCTGAGCTGAGCAGAATTTCTGACTCGGTATCGGGACGCGACATGGAGATTCATTTCTGCGGCGTCTGCACGAGCATCTGCGTGCTGGCGAACGCCGTGCTGACGCGTGCGTTCACGCCTGACGCCAAGATCGTGATTCACTCGAAGGCATGCGGAGACGTCGACGAGCACACGCACAACCACGCTCTGGAGTGTCTTAAGATGCAGCAGTGCGAAGTCGTAGAGGACTAGCATAAAACACGCCCGGCCTCCGCACATGCGGGGGTCGGGATAAGGAGATACATGACATGACAAAGGAAGCAATCGAGAAGCTGGAACCGCTCTGCGCGAGAATCGTGGAGCTCAAGAACCAGAAGGAGCAGGTCGAGAAGGAGCTCAAGGAGGCCGAGGCCGCCGTCAAGGCCGAGATGAACGCCCAGAACGTTCTATCCGACCTGATAGGCAAGTACACGGTCGAGCTCGTCAAGGTCGCGGCGAGCCGCACGGTCGACACCGCCAAGCTCAAGGCTGACGGGCTGTACGACAAGTACTCGAAGCCGAAGGCCGGGTACGACATTCTCAAGGTCGTCGACCCGGACGACGCCCAGGGCTCCGCACGGCGCGGCCGCCAGGCCGAGCACGCTGAAAAGGCGATGAAGAAGCTGGACTAGCCATGCTCAACATGCCTGAAGTGGGAAAGTCGACGGACTACGCCAGAGAGGCCGTCGAGGAAGTACTGCTCCAGAGGGACTCCCGTCAGCTGGCCGACTCGATGGCCCAGCTGACGGCCGAGCTCCGGGAGCTGAAGGACAAAAAGAAGGCGTTCCTCGCTGACATCAACCCCCGCATCAAGGAGCTGGAGGAGCTGATAGAGGAGGAGAACGCGCAGTGGAAGCTGCTCAAGGGCTCAGAGGAGGGCGCATGAGGAACTTCGACAGGTTCGGAAGCCCCGCCCAGGCGTTCCTAACGTGGGCCGACGAGGTGTACGGAATTGACAACCCGCGTGAACGATACGAACTGGAGGAGGACGACGATGATGAAGTCGTCGACTTCCTGCGTACAGAGGTGTTCCGCAGCGACCAGCTAGCCGACTTCATCGACTGGCTGTGGGAGGAGGTAAAGAATGGCGAAGAAAAAGGCACCAAATGAGCAGAAGGACGACATAGTGTTCGAGGCGTCGTCGTTCCGGAAGGAACACTGCGACATGTGCGGTCTGTCCAACATGTACGGAAAATACGGCGTAAAGGTCACGTCGAAGTACGACGACAAGCCGGCGATGATATGCCTGGACTGCTACAACCACCGACACGCCCCGTTCATGGCCGGGTATGTGCGCAAGTTCGTGGACACATGTTTTCCGAATCTCGGGAAACACTGGCGCGAGTCTGCCGCTGGTAAAGGAGCCGAGCATGACGGCTGACGAGTTCAAGAAGAGGAAGCACTGGCGCAAATGCGACCAGCGCTGCTGCAGAAACTGCGGGAACGAGCGGGTCAGGATATGGCAGGACGGACTAGAGACACGTGTGTCCACCGGATGCGCCGCAAACGGCGAAGTCACAAGAAAGGTGTTCATGACGCAGGACTGGTACGTCTGCGACGCCTGGAAACCATTGGAGGAGAAGCTGAAATGAGCACTCTTGACGAGAAGGTCAAGGACTATGTATTCGGTCGGACGTCCGTTCCGGACGGGAAGACCATGTCCCTGTGCCAGGTGTGCGGGCAGTTCGAGCCGAAGAAGCTGCTTGTCACCGGGCGCTACGAGGGAGAGAACGCGCTCTGCGGGCACTGCATCGAGAAGAACAAGGGGCTTGCGTACCTCGTGTGCGAGAAGTGCGGCAAGTTCCTCGGGTTCTACAAGCCTGGGGTTGTGAAGCTCGAGTCCGGAGTGCGCGTGCTTATCGAGCCGGGCGACACGCTGCACACGGTGTGGTGCTCCCACTGCAACCCGAACGAGCCGTCTGCCGACATCGCCGAGTTCCGCGACATCATGGCCGGGACGCTGAAGAACGCGCCGGAGACGGACGCGGGGCTGAAGGTCGAGAAGGGAAGCCCGAGTTGAACTGGAAGGAGAAGGCCGAGGCGTTCCGCAAGGCCGGCGGAACCGCGTCCCAGAAGAGGGACCTCGACTTCATAGGCCGCACGATCCTGAGGGGGCTCGGATGGCCGGAGAGGCGCCTGCCACTGCTCGCGTCAGATCTCGGCATCAGCACCGATTCCGTGACCTCAATGGACACGGCCGTGGACGTGCTTAACCAGGTGTCGGAGGGCATGTTCTCGCCGGCGTCCGTCACGCGCAGGTTCTCCATCGACACCTGCCAGCTGCGCTTCACCAAGGCGTTCCTGGCAGGCTCGAAGGTGGAGGACCGCATGGCGGCCGCGATCCAGATGCCGGAGAACGGCGGGATCGTCGCGCTGTTCAGGAACCCGAAGGACGAGAAGAAGTGCGTGGCGGCCGTGTTCCTGCACGAGCCGTCGCAGGGCTACCTGCCAAACTGGCTGCTGAGGCCGGTGACTACGCTGTGGGCCAGGCGGGACGACCTGCACGCGTCCCTGTGGACCAGGGAGGCGTCGTCGCTGTTCCGCGACATGGCCAGGGACCTTGGATGGGCCGTCCCGGAGGCGCCCGTCCCGGAAGAGGAGTGAGGTGAAGACATGACCAGGAAGAAAACCGAGAAGAAGATCGTGACCGTGTGCTACAGGCAGCGGCGCGAATGGAGCACCCGCCGCGAGGCGGTGGAGTACTTTCAGGAGGGGATGATGTCGTGCGACCCGATGTCCCACGAGCATCTCCGGTACGAGACCATCGTCGACCAGCTGAAGGGAGGGGCCTACTATGCCACTGACGAGGACTGCTAGGAGAAGGCGTGTCAGCGGGCCGGCCGTTAAAAGCCCGTGGAAGACAAACGGCAAGATGCCGAACCCACTGAAGCAGGGGGTGTCCGTCAAAAAGGAGACCGAGGCCTGGGTGGTTGTGAACGTGAGCGTCGACGGGGTCGAGGGCGAGGAGAACCTCGTAAACTGCGCCGTGGTGTGCAAGACGCAGAAAGACGCCATGGAGACCGCGTTCGAGAAGGCCTACGGCATCTACCAGGAGTACCTGGAGGAACTCAAGGCGCGCAATGCGCCTCCGGTGACTTTCAACGAGGTCTGGGAGGAGGTCGACAGATACGACGGCATCGAACGTGAATACGGGTTCGACCCCATCTTCAACAAGGTGGCGTACTGCGCCATCAGGGTGGTCAAGGCCGTCGTGGCATAGGAGGCTGTAATGATTTCACAGGAAGAATTGGACCTTTGCGCAAAAATCAGGGAAACCGGCACGGTTAAGATGAAAGAGCGCATCGACCGGCTGTCGGAAGTTGTCGGCATCAAGTGGAATGTCGAAGGCGAGAAGAACTGGGTGGACCGCGTTGACTCCGTTACCAGAGAGCTGCGTGGCTGCGTGTACTCGTGGATGCATGACACCTACGATCTACTACGCGCAGGTAGAACGGCGTTCATGCGTCATGGCGTCTCGTTCACGAAGTTCGACCCGAGGTACGGCGGAGACTTCTACGCCACCATGGTTCTTTGGAACGGCTATGACAAACGGGAAGTGGAGATAACTGGCCGGTGTACGCCGTATGGCGGCCGGGTCTCGCTGCCGTCAATGGCATGGCACTGGAAGGATGGCATGACGTCAGCTGAGACAATGGACTCTCTAACGAAGGACCTGCGATATGTTGACGACCTCACAGACTTTTGCATCCGTTACAAGGCGGCCAAGTCCGAGGTCAACGACATCGAGGTCCAGGAAGGGCTTGAGCGAGTCGCCAAGTCCCGCCACCAGCTGGAGCTGTTGGAGAAGCTGTAGGAGGCTCTGTAATGCTGAAACGCGACGAAGGAGCCGCTATATGCCTGTCGAAAAGGCATGAAAACGGCTCATACACTCAGATGGAGGGACGTCCTGTAATCGGGCTTCTGGGGGCCATTATCGAGCTCTGGAGGTTCTGGCGTCATCACGGCACCGGTCTTGATGATTACGACCGATTTGAGCTTAGAATTGTAAGGAGGTAGCATGAGCTTTAATGACTGTTTGTCAGGGCTGCCCAAAATCAACTGGGCCAGGGTCAATCGGGAGAATGCGGAGTATAACGCTGAGTCGTACTGGTGCGTGGTGCACTATGAAACGAACCGCGAATGGCGGCACGGGTACCCGCATGACATCACAAAGTATTGGGACAAAACGCACCCAATATGCGGCATGTACAACGCAGAACGCAGGATGAACGGCCTGACCACCGGCGACAAGGGTCTATGGAGGATAAGGGAGGTGTCTCCATACGAGCTGGAGCACGACTGCCGCCTCGGCAAGGACAAGTGTGGCAACGACGTCTACACGTTCAACGACCTGCCGTACCCGGCGTGATGCACAACTGTAGGCAGGGGTATAGACATGCCAAACTTGGAAGATGTTTCAGAGTACATGAAGGGCGTGGTATGCAAGCCTGGCAACGAGGGCGTGGACTACGACAAGATGTCCGAAAAGTTCCGGAAGCTAATATCCTACACCCTTGGTACGGACAAGTTTGAAATCACCAAGGGGGAAACTCCTGGATCACTCGTTGTCAGTCTGTCGCCTGAGGCTATCGCGGCATACAATACCTTTATAGGGAGTGATAAATGAACTACCTCGCAGGAGATCTGTTCTGCGGTTGCGGTGGGATGGCCACTGGGGCTATAAACGCACTCGTGAGCCGAGAAATACCGTATGAGTTCTGGGCGGTGAACCACTGGGAACGGGCCGTGCAGACGATGATGGTCAACCATCCTAACGTCCATGTCTTCGAGGCCGACCTGTCATCGGCCAGGCCCATAGACATCGTTACAGGCGGGAGGCTGAACCACCTGCACGCCAGCCCATCGTGTACCCACCACTCGAGAGCCTGCGGCGGACGGCCCAGGAGCGACCAGCTCAGGGCGCAGCCCAACTGGGTGCTGGACTGGCTCGACGACATCAACGTCGAGCGGCTGTCCATCGAGAACGTTCCAGAGTTCACGACCTGGGGACCTCTGGACGATAACGGGAAGCCGGTAAAGTCGCAGAAGGGTACGCTGTTTGACCTGTGGGTAAAGTCCATCGAGGCCCGGAACTACAAGGTAGAGTGGCGTGTCGTCAACTGCGCCGACTACGGCGACGCGACCACAAGAAAACGGTTTTTCCTGAAGGCCGTTAAGAAAGGGTGCGGGGAAATCCGCTGGCCTACTCCGTCGTACTCCAAGGACGGCTCCACCGGTCTCAAGTGGAGGAGCGTCGGCGAGTGCCTAGACTTCTCGGACACAGGAACGTCCATATTCGGGCGCAAGAAACCACTCGTGCCAGCGACTTTGGAACGCATCGCCGTGGGTGCCGAGAAGTACTGGGGTATTGACATAAAGCCGTTCATCGTCAGGATGAACCGCAACTGCTACGCGGAGTCGATAGACGACCCGTGCTCGGCGATCACCACGTCCGGGGCGCACCACATGCTGTGCACGCCGATAGTCGTGGATCACTGCAACAACGGTGTGTGCCAGGACGGGTCGGAACCGGCTGGCGTGGTCATGACGCACGACCGGTACTCTCTGGTGACCCCGATGGTGCTGGGGCAGCAGGGCGGAGCCACGTGCAGGCCGGCTGACGAACCATGCCCGACGCTGTCATGCGCAGGCGCCGTGCGCGGGATATTCCCGCAGCTGGCGGACGGAAGGATCATCGACATCCGCATCAGGATGCTTCGTCCAGACGAGCTGGCGAAGGTTCACTCGTTCCCGGACGACTACATCATCACTGGAAACCGGTGTGAAAAAGTGAAGCAAATCGGGAACTCGGTTCCCGTCAGGACGGCCGAGGCCATGATGGCCGCCGACCTGGAAGTGGCATAAACGACAAGAAGGAGAAGACCATGAGAATGTTTGAAAAACTGCATGTCGGCACGTATCGCAAGTACGTCACCGACGACGAGTTGAAACGCGCCCAGGAGGTTTACGACCGTTACGTCAAGTACTGGGACGAGAGCAGATGCGACAAGAGCCGTATGCGCTCCCTGGTTCAATTCCTGCTGGAGGATGTTGAACACGATCAGCTGGACAGCTTCATCTGGGACAAGGGGCAGCTGGTGAAAACACCAGACGGCAAACTGGGAATGACCATCGGATGGACCAGGATTGGCTACAGCAAGTCGCACTTCGCAGTGTCGGTCAAAACGGCTAACGGGAACGTGTCGTATCTGGCTGACGCCCTTGAAAAGGCGGATGTGCCGCCGGAGGTCCTCGAGTACGTCAAGTCGACGCTGCAGGACAAGGTCCACGACAAGGTCGACGAAGCGTTCAAGTAAGGAGCGGACCATGATCACTGAAAAGGAAAAACAGCTGATAGACGAGATAATTGCGGAAGGTGACCGGAAATACTGGGAAAAAATCCGCATACTCGCCGACATTGTCGGAAGCCAGCCGTCGTTAGCGCTTAACCAGACGACCCGTATCTGGAAGTGGCTTAAGGACAACAAGACCAAGTATCGTGACGTATACAAGCGCCATGGTCTTTCAATCAGGGAGACGAACGATGACGGTGACACGATCGTACTCCGAGGCAACGACGGGAATGGCGGAGATAACATTGTCGAGCTGCGGGTGAACACATGGGACGGCGTCATAAGCGGCAAAGGATATGTGTGCCACTACATGGCTCCTGCGGAATGCGGTGGGCGCGATATGACCGCGACAGATGTCATTGACACCGTTGCACTCGCCATCAAGGACGTCACGCTTTGGACGATTGTCGCCGGCCGGTACAACGCCATCAAGAAGGACGTCGATGGAATCGAGACCGGCGAGTCCGACGCCAGGGTTGAAAAGGCCCTTCATCAACTGGAGCTGCTGAGGAAGCTATGAACATGGACAACATCACGCCCGAGGAGAGGGCGCTGTGCGACGAGATAGTCGCCGAGGGTCGCAGAAAATACGAACAGCAGCTCGACCTGTTGTACGAGCTCGCCGGCGTATCCCGCAAGGACCACTTCAACCGGGAGCTGGAGGGGAGGCTCGGAGACATCTTCGTATGGCTGGCCATGAACTTCATCGACCGCCACTCGGACTTCGAGAAGGAGGGGATCAAGGCCTCGTTCGTCGGAGCCGACTACGGCCAGTACCGCTACGGCAACATCTGCCTCGACGGCGAGCCGATAGACGTGGCATGGCAGCACCTCACCGATTACACGCCTCACAACCGCATTCAGATCAAGTGCTTCCCGTCGCAAGGGACGTACCCTGCCGACAGGGCCATGCAGCTTGTCACGGACGCCCTGAAGTGGATGTCCCAGTGGAACGACATCGTGGCCCGGTACAACCGCCTGAGGAGCACCGTTGACACCCACGAGCGCAACGAGTCGCTCGACCGCGTAACCAAGTACAGGCACCAGCTTGAACTGCTGAGGAAGCTATGAGCGTGCACTACGAGATATACGGCGACAAGCCTGAGCTGATTGACAAGAACGTGCGCGTCTGGCATGACGGCGACGACAGCGCCGTCTACGACGGCCGGTACGGCGACCTGCTGACCGACATGTCCGCCAACTACTCCACCGACGAGGACGTGGGTGTGCTGTGGAACGAGATGTCGTGCTTCAACGACGATTTCGCCGACGAGACTCCGAGGACCATTGCGTTCAACGTGTTCAACGGAAGCAGGGTTGTCACCCAGTATCCGGAAGACAGCACGAAGTACGACATGTATGGTGCGATCGTAACGCGTCACGGATTCGATCCTGGCGGAAGGCTTTACGGACGCTGCGGGGACGGGGCGCTAACGTCGTTCCAAAACTGGCGCTGCCTCGAGTGGTGGCTGGCCAGGGAGATCAACATCCACTGTTTCCTGAGCTGGGTTGCAGACAACATGCTGCCCAAGGGGAAGGGAGCCGAGCCATGACCAGACGCGAGTTCTACAAGAAGTTCAAGCCGGTAGTCGACGACTGGCTTGAGAAGTTCCGTAAGAACGGGTCGCTCGCGATAGAGAACGCGTACGACATCGCCGTGGTCAAGGAGGTCATGTTCTTCCTGGACGTCGAAGCCGACGACCAGGATGACGACGTCAGTCTGTTCGACGACGTGCCTCCGGAATACTTTCTGGACGACATACTGAACCTGTGCGGCGACTGGGACAGGCTGGGCGGGATATTCATCCCGGACTGCGGCCAGAGTTTCGAGACATACTCCGAGATGCTGGGCATCATCGGCGAGGACTGGAAACAGGACAAGGAGGAGGCTGAAAAAGATGGCGAAAAAGAGGAATAACCGGCCGCGGCAGGCCGGAAATGCGTGTACAGTTGTATGCACCTTCCATGGGCATCCATGCTCCATCGCGGTGTACGAGGACGACAAGGCCGCGCTCAGGGCGTACCGCGAGGACATAGAGATCCACAAGGACGTGGCGTCGAAACAGGTCGGTAACGCGCTGGAGGCGCACGAGGAGTACCAGGAAAAAAGCCGTGTCAAAACATCGTGCTCCGGGCTGCCGCGGTGCGAGTTCAGCGACGGTTACGCCGTGGCCGTGGTCAGAGGTCCCATGTTCACGACGATGAAGGCTACGATGCCTTTCATCGCGGTGAACTATGACGACGGGCGTCTGAACGTCGTGGGATTCGAGGACACCGCTAAGGCGTACGAGATCTACGACCGGATCAGGAAGTCCCACGACGACCGCGAGGTGCAGGAAATGCACGAGGACTCGTACAAGGCGTTTTCCACCGACGAAATCTCGGTTGCGGTGGGGATCGCAGATGTGGTGGCGAGGGGCGACGAATGCCAGCTGGTGTAGACGGGACACCCGTTCCGATGATGGAGCCGGAGGCGTTCGAGGACGAGCTGATGAAGCTGTGGAACGACCAGCGCGAGCTGACTGACAAGATCGGCAGGCTGCTTGACGTCTGCGGATTCAAGTCGGAGGAGTATGCCGACTGGCTGAATGATTTCTGCCTCGGCGAGAACGAACAGATAGAGAGGCTGATGGAGATGTACAAGGAGAAATACAATGCAAGTTCCAATTAACGCGGTCCTGGCGTTTGTCAGCGTGGGAATTGGAATCGGAATCGTGGTGGCGAGGGTGTGGGCCTTCTTCACCATGCGTAACTGCGACCGCTTCGACAGCTTCGACGAGGCGCATGTGGCGTTCCTGCGGGAAAACCCTGAGGGGACAATGTACGAACTTGACGACTGGCTGTTCAAACGGGTGTTTGGAAGCCCTAAAAACAATGAGGCAAAATGAACTGGCAAGTGACATTGGTGCTGATGCTGGCTGGACACCTTGTGGCGGACTACACGCTGCAGGGATGGCTGGCCAACGGGAAGCAGAAGGCGTGGTGGATCAAGACCTGCGACGGAAATCTACCTGACAAGTACAGGTATGACTACATAGCGGCACTTGTGTGCCACTCGTTGTACTGGAGCATATTCGTGTGCTCCGTGTTCTATGGCTCGAGACTGTTCCTTGCGGCGATAGCAGTGAACACGCTGGTTCACGCCGTCGTAGACGATCTCAAGGCCAACAGGATGAAGATAAACCTGATTGCAGACCAGCTGCTACACCTATCGCAGATTCTGATCACGTTCTCAGTGCTTAACTAAGGAGGAATAACATGGCAAGAAAACTGGCAAGTGTTGTTGAGATTGAATCGGTCGAGCCGATTCCCGATACGGAGCGGCTCTCCGTGGCGACCATGCATGGCAAGGGCTGGAAGGTCGTCGTGGGGCGCGAAGATTTCAGGCCCGGTGACTGGGCGGTGTACTTCGAGATCGACTCGTACCTTCCGGACGAGGAGCGCTACGCATTCCTTCGCGAGCGCTGTCTGCGGAAATTCTGCACAAAGGGCGGAGAAGTTCTTAAGAAGGGGCTCAGGATCAAAACCATGAAGCTCCGCGGGGTGATCTCCCAGGGGCTGCTCATGCCGTTCCGATACTTCACGGAGCTGTACACAAGCGACGGTCTGAGAGCGGTCAACGAAGGAGACGACGTGACAGAGCGTCTTGGAGTGGAGCACTTCGACGAGGTAAAGGCCGCGCTGTCCCCGGCGATGGGAAACCCAATATCAGCCGAAGCCGCCGGCTCATTCCCGTCGTACGTGCCCAAGACCGACGAGGAACGCATCCAGAACCTCGTGGAATACTTCACCACGATGAAGGATCGCACGTTCGAGGTCACGGTCAAGGCCGACGGCAGCAGTGTTACAATGCTGTACGCTCCGAACGAGGACTCTGAGGCGCCGTTCAAGGTATGCTCCCGCAACCTCAACCTGAAGCCCGAAAAGTCCGACGGCACCAAGCCGCTGCCGTGGCAGATGGCCTTCAAGTACGACGTGGAGAACAAGCTCCGCAAGTACTGGGAGGACCACGGAATCGAACTGGCCGTGCAGGGCGAGCTGATTGGTCCCGGCATCCAGAGCAACCGCGACATGCTCACCGAGCATGAATGGCGGGTGTTCAAGATCTGGGACATCACCAACCAGCGGTACCTTCTTCCTGGCATCACGAAAAAGGTCTGCGACGGCATGGGGCTGAAGTACGTGACCGTGATCGCCTCCGGCGTGCCCGTGTTCCAGCGGTTCAAGAACGTCGACGAGCTGCTCTTATTCGCGGAGGGCAAGACCGACCGCGGCAACGAGCGCGAGGGGCTGGTGTTCAAGACGATGGACGAGCCGTACCGTACGTTCAAGGCGGTCAGCAACCGCTACCTGCTCAAGCAGGCCGCGAAGGAGGACTGATAGTGGCAAATGACAAAAGTGACGCCCTTCTGGAAGCCGTTACAGCCATGCAGAAGGCGCTTGACGAGCGCGACGCCATTGAAAAACGGCTCAAGAAGGCCGAAGAGGTCATCCATACCATAGGTGAGGTTTCGGGGATGCTTGACGTATGCGACGGCGCGGATGCCAAGAGGCTCTACGCCCTGTGTCAGGAGTGTCGTAAACGTCTTGAACATGCAGCCAGCGACTACTGGAAAACGGTGGAGGAGTGACATGGACAAGCAGAATCCGTTTATCGAACAGCCGTCGGATTCACCAGAGTCCGAGTCAGACGTGGCGAAAAAGAAGTCAAAGCGGTACTCGCTCACGTGCTACGAGGATTCGGAGTCGTATGAGCCTGGACTTAGGACACTGTCCGAGTTCGAGGACGATCCACATTATCCGTCAATCGGGTATTGCGCCAAGAGCAAGGCCATTGACTACTGCCACGATCTTCTGATGGCCGTCACGGACATGAGGTTCAACCTGTTCGACGAGCTTAAGAAGATGGCGAACGAAATCAACGACACGATTGTGGAGGAGTCGAAAGGCAAGTGCGCCGACGTGCCTCCGCTGTCCACGTACAACCTGCCGTTGTCCATCGTCAACCTTCTGCTCGACAAGTACAACCTGGAGCTTGAGGAGCACTGATGCCATGAAAAAACCTGGTACGGTGACGCTATGCCCGCTGACAGGAAAGGACAGGATCCTGTATGGAAACTGCGAGAGCTGCCAGCATTTCAGCCATTACTCGTTTCCGGGAAGACTGCCGGCGTGTTTTATTTCTGGAAATGCCTGCCCGATCAAGGGAAGGGGTTCGTATTCCGCTATTGCGAAATCCACCATTGACGCAGGCATTTTACAGTTAGCGCGGGAAGACAACCCGTACGACACGCTGTACTACAAGGACATGTCCGACACCGTCAGGAGCGTGCTGTATACTCTGACGGTGCGCGAACGCCAGGTGCTTTGGCTCAGGTTCGGGTTCTACCACGCTCCGATGACACGTGACAGGATTGGAAATCTTTTTCACGTGACGAGCGAAAGAATAAGGATGATAGAGGACAAGGCGTTGAGAAAGTTGAGGCACAATAATAGGATGAAAAGGCTCAGGGAGGCGGTTGAATGGGAATACTAGTCGAACTGCACGAGGAGGATCCGAAGCGTAAAAACACCTCGGTATTCGTAAACCCTGAGTTCGTAACGTTCGTCCAGAAGTCCCCCACGTCGTCAGGCACCATAGTCGGGCTCGTAGGGGACGACCTCGGATGCGTGGTAAGGGAGAGCGTGTCCGAGGTAGCCAGGCTCGTGTCCATGGCGAACGCTCAGCCAGAGGTGACGCCAATGCCTGCCGAGTCCCCGTTCGGAGGGCCGTGCGGCAAGTACGTGCTGTCAAGAATCACTGGAGAGGACGTACATTCCTCCAATGCGAATCCGGAACAGGAGAAGAGCACGGCCGTCCAGACAGGTTCGGAAGAGGTCAGAAAGCCGAGGAAGGCTAGGAAGTGGCATTCCAGAAAACCGTTCAACAAGGAGGACGAGTGATGAAGGTGAAATGCACCCACATAGACTGGGACATTCCGGACGAATGCTTGGAGGAAATATTCGGAAGCACCGTCGACAAAGACGGTCTCCCGTATACCGCCAAGGACCTTAAACTCCCAACGTACGATGAGGAAGTGGAAATCGAAATCGACGACGGGGAGTGGGCCGCGGCGGTCGAAGACGGGGAAGAGTCGTATCTCGTGGCCAACAAACTGTCCGACGAGTACAGCTGGCTCATCAACTCGCTGTATATTGAGGAGGTGAAGGATGAAGACTGACATAGTCGAAGACGTGCCATGCTGGGCTACCGTGTATCTGATGTACGGTGACGACACCGGTCTCAGCGAGGAGGACAAGAAGGAATGCGACGAGTTCGTCGCAGACCTAAGAAAACAGGGCATGGTCCTACTGGAACCCATTGAGGAGTCGCACAATGACTTCAACAGCTGGCCCGCGTTTGGGCTCGCATGCGACACCGAGAACTGGGTTGTCGAAGTGGTCCCGAAGGAGAAGAGGAAAAATGGCGGCAAGAAGAAGACGGTATGAACGCATGAACGCACGAAAGGTGCGTGACGCGGTAAAGTGGCTCATCGACACTCAGGAGGGGTGCGTCCACCATCAGGTTGGCGCGACACGCCTCATGGACGTGTTCGTGGCCATCGGATGGCGCGAATGCGACGACGCCGAGACGCTCCCTGATGGCAGGTTTAACCACAAGCCGGTATGGCGCGTATGCTGGAAGATCGGCATCCAGACCTCCGGTTACTACCACATGATGACGGACTTGGACTGGGACTTCGACTACCCGTGGGGCGGAGAGTATAACGACTGCTACGTGGTCGACGGAGAGATCTGCGACCAGAACGGCCCTGTTCCGACCTGGAAGGAGTGCCAGCATATCTCCAAGTACATCAACGGGGAGATCATGGGCGTAATCAAGTTCCAGAAGGAGATGGAGCGCAACCACGAGGGCTCCGGAAAACCAAAGGAGTAGGACATGGACGAAAAAGTCGAGAAGCTGATGGACGACGCCGGTCATGCCGCGTCGGAAAAGGTTACGGAGGCCGTGAAGAAGGCCATGGAGCGCATGAAGGGCCCGATAGGCGACATCGGCGCGTCATTCGGCGACAGGGAGAAGATAAGCCACGGCATCGATGGGGTGCTCGCGGTCGTCATGGACCTAGCCAAGGAGGCCTGCGGCATCGGCATGAGGGCCGGGATAGAGACGACAAGGGCGCTGGTGGAGAGCGTCGTCGGCGACATCAGGGCGGACATGAAGGTCGTGAAGGAGGCAGTCTGTGCGGGCAAGCGAGCTTAAGGCCGCCATCACCAGGTTCAACAACGCCAGGCACGTCGCGGACCGCGTCGTCCGGGCGGCCGTACCACGCGTAAGGGACGAGAAGGGCCTCGAGATAACGGACCTGGAGATAGCCGTGGACGGCGGCGGCAGGGAGTACGTCCGCATCTACTACCGGCATCCCAGCGGGCTCAACATGTGGGAGTTGTCGGACGTGTGGATCCCGTTGCAGCTGTGGGGGTGCTCCGACAGGGCCATCGAGAAGTACATGATAAAGGGCGAACTTTAGCCATAATGGTGTATAATGTTCACCCGTATGCGGTATACGCGGCCGTGGTGAAATCGGACATCACGCAACCCTCCTAAGGTTGACTTCCGGGTTCGAGTCCCGGCGGCCGCACCATCTTCAACAGGGCCCTTGGCGCAATGGTTAGCGCAAGTGACTCATAATCACTGGGTTGCAGGTTCGAGTCCTGCAGGGCCCACCAACATCACGGAGAACAACATGGACATAGAGGAACTAAAGAAAACGGTTGAAAATTACAAGGCGGCCTGCGCCGAGCTCGCGGACTTCGTCAGAGATGTCGTGCCGAGGGTCGAGGAGGACGACTACGTCCGCATCGAGAAGGTGTCGGTGAAGACGCCGGAGCACGTGAAGGAGGGCGAGCCGTTCGCGGAGATGCTTTCCATACACTACCGGTACGCCGGCAACGGGGAGCCCGACGCGAAGCTGAAGTACGGGGTGCTGAAGGTGCCGGCCGACACGGTATTCAACCCCGAGAAGGCGAGGGACTACATCGAGTCCAAGTGCGAGCGGGCGCACTCGTTCTACGGGTGGCTGAAGGTCGCCTACAAGGAGGGGTCGCAGCGAAGGGAGGCGTTCCCTCCGGGCGGCGACCTGCTTGACGACGCGATGCGCGACCCGAAGTTCCCGAGGCTGGCGAAGGACTACATGAAGCTCCGGAACTACCTCGAGCGGTGCGGCGCGTGCGACGACGCCATGAAGGCCTACGACAGGGCGTACAACGAATACGCCGGGGTGCTTCCGTGAGCGAGTGGCTGATAGCGGCAGGCGCCGTTCTGGCGGCCGCGGTTGTCTGGTACGCACTGTGGAGGGTGTTCCGCAAGCCGGACGCGTACATATACGTTCCTGAAGGCGTGGCCATCGCCGAGTGGCAGTACAAGCAGCTGCCTATGCGCGAGTGCAAGTTCTGTGGTTCCGCGGTAAACCTCAACCGGCACCACGTTATCAGCCAGCTCGCCTGTCCTGAGAGGAAGAACGACCCCACGAACCTCATCGTTCTGTGCAGGTCGTGCCATCAGGTAGTCGGACACAAGAACAACTGGAAGAAGTTCAACCCGTATGTCGCCGAGATATGCGAGAAGTACGGGGGGCCGCCGGTTGACTCGAAGGAGTGGAGACAACAGCATGAAAATGCAGTTCACTGAGGATCAACTCAGAGGCGTGATAGCCGAGGCGTGCGGTGACTGGTACAGCGAGATACTTCGCAACAGGCAGGTCGGTGCCGGCACGTCCAAGCTCCGCAGCCCATCTGAGTTCGCCAGCGACTTCGTAAAATATGTGTCATCCACATGGAACGACACAGTTGAGTGCCCCGAGATAGACGCGATTATGGACTATGACCGCGGTAAGGAGAAGCAATGAAGTTTAGAAGGTGGCATCCTTCATTCGTCACGCTCAGCGACGACGAGGAGAAGGAGTTTCAGAAGTGGCACGATGTAAAAGGCATCGTAGACTGCATGAAAGTCGTTTTCCCGTGCGGCCCTTACATGGTGTATTATGAGGGAATGCCGGAAGAGCGTGTCGCTTGCCTGGCCAATGACCACAAATACTTCATAGAGACACGCGACACTACGTCCATCTGCGGCAAAAGCGTGCACTACCTCGTGGACTACACTCCAGACGGCAAGTACTGGGTTCTGGGGTTTGTGGATGGCGACGGCGACGGCAAGACCGTCGAATGGGATGAGAACCGGGAGGAATGGCGCATAACAGACGGCCTTCCAGACAAGCGATACTAGGAGGGATATGGGCGCAAAAGAAAAGAATCCGTGGGACTATCCGAAGCCTGTGACAGAGCTTCCATGGCACTGCGTCGACTGGGCTGACGAGTTCAAGACCACGGTGCATGCTGAAGATAACCGCCATGTATGCGACGTTACTGACGCGAGGGACGCCGCGTACCTGGTGGAGGCGGCCAACCGTCACGTCTCGATGTGCATGGCCATAGAGAAATACGACGCCAGGGTACGCAGGTTCGCAAAGCTCATAGCCGAGTATGAGCGAATGTACGGAAAGCTGCAGGACTACAAGGACGTTATAGACGAAGCCGTCGAACTCGCGATGAATTAACTAGATTTACCTCGGAGGAGAGGAGGCGAATGCGCATAGCCGAATCTTCGAAGAGGGAAACTCCGGCCGGAATGTCCGCCGCCGGCGATACGCGCTGCCGCCAGGTAGAGAGCATGCCAACCATCCTGGCCACATGCGCGTCGGAGCGGTAAAAGCCCGAAGGCGGGCTTCAAGGAGACAACAATGAATACGATGAAGACAGAGGTTCCTGAGGGAACCGACGAGGTTACACTCGTCATACACAAGGACAATGGCCACAAGGAACCTACCCTGAGGGACATACTGCCGCTGATCCAGGGGGAGGTCGAGCTGTTCGTGTGGCAGGACTACAGGCTTGACTTCGACCGTCCGATCGGGGGTACTGACGGCGTGTCGAAGAGCGCGTGCTGGTCGACCTACACCGAGGAAGGAAAAACGATGATCCAGCTTCTTGAGAAGTCCAGGATCGTCGACGGTGAAAAGATTCTCGGAATGAAGCCGTTTGTCAGGTCGGAGGCCCCACAGGTCACGATGACAAATGGATCGGCCGTTCTCAGTGGCAACTCCCGCGTAACGCTCCACGTGAGACTGTAGCGATGACAGATGACCTGAAGTTGCTGATGGACCTCGCCAACAGCGAGTCCGTGGAACTTCTCCCAAAGGATCTGAGGGACCGCGTAATGGCCTTCAAGGACAAGAAGGAGAAGGAGGATCTGAAGCGTGCGGAGGACGCCAGGGCGGCTGCCGAGAAACTGGCTGAGGAAGACCGTAAAAAGAACGATGAGGAGTACAGGGAACTTCTGTGCATAGGAGGCTGGGGCGAGAAGGTGCCGCGTGAGCGCAGGTTCGCCCTGTGCTACAAGATGGGCAAGTTCTCGTATGACGGCGACAACTGGCACAAGGAACCGTTCTACTGCGCCATCGACCTTGTGCGCGGATACAAGTCACCATACTGGTACTACTACGGATCCTCTACCGAGGCCGGGCAGCGCGATGCGTTCTACAACGAGCGCATACGCCCGGTGCTTGAGGCAAGTGACAGCTCGGAGCTGGTAAGGGTTCTCAGAAGAGACTGGAACTTCTTCAAGATTTACGACAGCGAGGAGTCCGAGAAGTTCAAGGTGCTGAAGTACCATGTCGAAAAGGGCGCCGGCGTACCGTTCAACCCCCGCCGAGACGGGTGGAAGGCAGACCTGGTTGTCGTGGACGACATGAGTGAGTACAAGACTCTGGCAGAGCACCAATCTGACCTAAAGAAGGAGTTCTGCGAATGAGCATTGCAAGTAAGTTCCGCGAATGGAAGCTTGAGCACGACGAATTCTGGTTCATATTCGTCGTGCCGTTTATGATTGGAGCCGTGGCGATACCGACCATAGTTGCCGCGGTGTACGCCGTGATGCACACGGCATTTCTTAAAAAGGCCCTGCTGATCGCGCTTGGCGCCGTGGGAATAGTGTTTGCCGTATGGTTCGTCGGCTTGGTGCTGTTCCTGCTGCACGAAGCCCTGTCGGGGCTGTTTGACAGAACAACAGGAAAAGAGGAGTGAAAATGGAAGAAAAGAAGGAAGAGACTGCTGAAGCTGCGAAGCCCAAGCACATCAGGAACTATGCCAAGGCGCTCAAGATGATCCGTGACTACCACAGGAAATGGCGCTCTGGAAAGCTTACCAAGTGGGATTCGGAGACCGACGAGCAGTTCAAAGAGCGCCAGAAGGAGCACCTGAAGTCCTGCGACAAGTCAGAGGCAAACGCCATCAAGCGGCTTGAGAACGCCGACAAGGCCGGGAAGCTGAAGGAGATCGAGGCCGAGGTCAACTGGGGAAGCAACCGAGGCGTGTACGGGTACCAGTGCCACGCGCACGTCTGGGTGTCGTACGAGCACCCGGTGCATGGCACGGACAGCTCGTATGTCGAGGGTCCGCGAACAGGGGGCTGCGGCTACGACAAGGCCAGCACGGCCCTGAGCGACGCGTTCATGAAGCTGGACGCACCAGGTCGCGGCGCCCTTGACCGGTGGGTGATCGAGGGCGGGCCGAAGGTCTGGGCCGAATACGCCATCGAGAGCAGGCCGTATCCGCACTTCGAGTTCGGTGGAAAGGGAATGTCCACGTTCACCGGGCTGTTCCACCGGCTTGGAAACAAACACTACAAGGGCGACAAGTTCGCGTTCCCGAAGTTCGAGATCGACTACCGGCAGAACAGGGATGAGGACTACTTCATCCACGTGATTCGGAGGGACCTGGTTTGAAACGTGTTATGACTTTCCCTGAGTCGTTCTGGACGCTGGCGGTCGACAGGCCGTATGAGTCAATTCAGTTCATGCACTGGAAGGACCACGGCGCGTCAGGATGCTACATTGCGGTGGGAGACCCGGCGAACGCCGAGCGGTTCGGATCGTACCTGGAGCTCCGCAGGGCCATGAAGCGGGACAGTGACGTCAGGGACTTCATCGAGTACTACCCACATGCGGTCCCAGCAAAGATAACCAGAAAGACGGAGGTGTACCTGCATGGACATGTGGCTTCTTAAGAGCACGTTCGGCGACGAGACCGAGCTCCTCGGAGTGTTCAGCCTGCCTGAGAAGGCCGCAGAGGCGTTCAGGGCGGTGGCATGGGACGCAAAGGAAGTCTGCAACAAAGAGGCGTTGGACATACTGTCAGAGGAACTTGTCAGTGACGGGTGCTGCGAGACCTACAACACGTCCTACGAGCTCAGGCCGGTGAAGCTGGACGAACTTCTCGTCGGACTTTCAGACACGCGTGGAAAAACGGAGGTAATCGATGGAAAGGCAAAGGGAGACGATAGTCATTGACGAGCCGGAGACCACCAGGGAGCACGCCCGCTACGCGTGGGAGGGCTTGAAGATGGTCGTTGGCAGCTCGGCCGTTCTCGCATGGCGGGGGGCCAAGGCCGCGTACGTGAAGGTCCGCGGCGCAATCAGCAGTCGGAAGGGAAGTGGCGATGGGGATCGAGCAGAAGGAGAGGACTAGTCCGAACCGCAAGGTCGTGATACGGGCCCTCAAGAAGACCACGAAGGCGATATCGGAGCAGCCCGGGACAAGACTTGTGTACGCGCAGGACCCGACGTTCGGAGTAATAACGGTGTACGCCTACGCGGACTTCAAGACGTACAAGAAGCTGTCCGGGCTGCTGTTCAAGAACCCCCGGCCGAGCGAGTTCCCGGCGAACGGGTTCGCCGCGTTCGGACCGTCCGTGGACGAGCTGGACGCGATGATATGCCTGGTGTGGGTGAACAACCGCCAGCCGATCGACGAAACCCTGCCCGTGTTCGTGCACGAGATCGTGCACATGTCGCAGGACATGCTGGACCACGCCGGCGTCCAGGACAAGTCCGGCGAGGTCCAGGCGTACACCGTCGAGCGGGAGACGATAAGGATCATGAAGGAGATGCTGGACATGAGGACGTCCAGGTCGCCATCGATCAAGAAGGTGAAGGAGATAGTTGATGGAGAAAAATGCGAAGACGGTGACGACGACTCCGGCTCGGACAGGACGTAGCTCTATCTCGCTGTTCGGGTCCGACGCCCAGAACTGGTTCGACGCCCAGATGGCGAAGCGCAACGCGGAGCGAAAGGCGGACGACGAAAAGGCGAACGCCGAGAAGGAGAAGGGCATGGCTGCCGGGGCTAAGAACCACGCGTCCCTGCTCCAGGCCGCCCAGACGGTGGCCAGGTCGCTCGCTGTGGACGGCGTCGTCACAATCGACGACGTAGTGCGCGAGATGCGCCGCCAGGGGTTCAGGGAGGACGACATCAAGGCCGGCGACGCCAAGGCCAAGAACTGGAAGGGATCCGTGTTCTCGGACGCCGACTGGGTGTGCGTCGGGACGATCGCCTCCAGGGAGGCCTCGGCGCATGGCCGGCATGTCCGCCAATGGGCCACGAAGGGATGGCTGAGAAACCATCCCGTGAACGGCACCAACAGCGACGCGTCGTGCTTCCACCTGTTCGGAATCTACAACGAGGCCGTGCACTGCTACCCGGCCGGCACGGAACTGGTGTTCATCCTCGGAAGGGACATGCTGGATTCCAGCTTCGACCTGCTTAAGATCGGACGCACCCGCGCCAAGTTCAACGCGGACGGATCAGCCGATCCCGCCGGGGAACCGGGGGTGGCGCTCTTCGGCTGCCGGGTGTTCGCGTGCGACGGCGTAGGCGCGATATGCCTGCCGAGGCGTGCGCTGGAAGGCGATCTCAGGGAAATGTCCCTGCTGAACAGGATGACGCCATGACCCATGACGAGCTGATGGCATTCCTGGACGCAAGGGCCGAACGCGTGCGATCGATGAACGACAAGTTCGCCGGGCACGTGCTCGACCCGATGTCGTACTTCCCGTCTGTCTGGTGGCCCGGGTTTAACCAAAACGGATGGGTGATGCCGCACGACATGGACGCCTGGCCCCAGGCGACGAGGTTCAGCATAGCGGACCCGGACTGGGTGTGGTCGCACATAATGCTGACTCCGTACTGCCTGGGCGCCACGGTGCCGGTGCTCGACCGCAAGGAGATTCCGCCGCTTCCGAACGTGAACACGGACTGGGACGCCATCCTCGGCTGCCTGAACAACGTCGGCCGGCCTTCCGGATCCGGCGAGTTCAGGAGGCCGGAGGGGCCGTTCGTGCTCGACCTCGTAAAGGACCCGAAAGGCAGGAAACTGCTTGAAGCCGCCCATGCCGTGGCCCATGCCAGGGCCATGGCGGAAGGCGAGGTTTCCGGGCACGGCGGGTTCCTGGAGGCTCTGGCCGAGATGTTCCTGGCGATGAGGTGGCACATCACGTTCCACTGCCCCACGCTTGGTGAGATCCTGGGAGACGACAGGGCCAGAGGAGACGAGAGCGCGTTCAGGTGGCACGGCATAAAGGTTGTGACGTCCACGAGGCCGCGCAAGCCGTGGCTGACAATGCCGGCCGTGGGTCCGCAAGGGCCAAGGGTCGGCAGGGACTGCATCGCGGTCCTGGTCGGAGTCCACCTGGAGGCCGAACCATGGGCGACACGCGAGGGAAACCCCAACACTGAGGACGAAACCTGGCTTGAGATGAACAGGTGGTCGTGCATGCCGTCCCTTCTGTGCCTCTCCGGATGGAAGGGCATGGACGAGCTCATGAAGGCGCCGCTTGTCCTGCCGTACAAAAACTCCGGCAAGGAGGACGTGTGCGCCACGATGCCGGTCACGGCGCTTGACCCGCCGTCGGCCCTTGACGCCCTTGTGGCGCAGCAGGCGAAGGTGTCGTCCAGGTGCGCGAACCCGGCTCTTGGCGTATGGTTCGTCGAGGACTTCCTTGATAGCCGGTGGCTGAAGGCGCTTCTGAGCGTGACGCCGCCGCTGCCGTGCAGGGACTGTCTAAGGCTCAACATGGCCTCTCCCGGAGCTCCGTCAAGGCCGGCCTCCAGAAGGCCGGACGCAAAGTCAAAGGGTAGGAGATCGTCCGGAACGGACGAGGCCGAGCGCGAGTGGGCGGACTACGACGCGAAGGTCGACAGGATATTCAAGGTCGTCGACAAGGCGTGCCGGTTCCACGACATGCGGTTCGGAGGCGGCCTGAAGTTCAGGAAGCTAAGATCGCGCAACTCGAAGAAGGTCGCGGAGCTTCTCGACAAGATCGCGGTATGCCGCAGGCGCATGCGCAAGTTCGCCGCCGACTCGGAGTACACGAAGGCGGCCGTGGAGGAGCTGAGGGCGGCCGACGCGAAGAAGGAGATGGCCATGATGATGGAAGGAGAGCAGGATGTACAGATACGTTACACTTGGAATTGACGGCAAGGGACAGGTATACGGCCTGGAACTTAACGACAGCGAAAGCGGAGGCTTTCGACATAACTCGCTCGGATATTCCACGAGTTGCGCAGTGATACGACCGGTTCCAAGGGAAACCCTGGAATACTGCCGCAACGACATGGACAGTGTCCGTGAGTGGTGGAAAATGGCCGTGGCCGACGACCACACGGAGCTCGGGCTCGAGGACTACTTCAAGCAGATGCTCGATACCGATTCCGACAGCTTCTGGTACGACGAGGACTGGCCGGCCAAGGACGAGTCGTTCTGCTACGGTCTGCTGGAGGACCACGATAACCCGACGCTCAAGGCGGGCGGGTTCAAAGGCGAGGATCAGAATGGCGGCGACTTCCGGAAGTACATCGAAAAACTCATCGCCGACAGCGACGAGATCGACATTGACGGTGAGGACATAGCCACATGGGAGGCGTCCGGATTGTGGGCGCCGAGCGAACCGTTCGTGATCGAGCTTGCGCCGCGGGAGATCCTTGACGAGTACTACTCGCACCTTGTCAAGACGGACGCGAAGTTCCAGGAGAACTGGAAACGATGAACAGCACGAGAATCTATCTGGAGGACGGTATGTACATGGCGATTGTCGTGTTTCTGGGACTGGTCGTCCTGGCATTCGCCGTCAAGGGCGGGACCAGGCGGATAGTCAAGGCCATCGACAACCTCGCGGAAGTCGAGAGGAACCGCCCAGTCATACACATGGGAGCGCCGGAACCGCTTATCGAGTTCGGCAAACCCGACATCATGCTCTGCAACGTGAACACGGAGGAAGACAATGGCAGCAACAGCGACAACGAACAAAATTGAGTACCCGGTCCCGAGCGGGCCGCGGCTGGTGACGTCGGCGAACCTGACGCCGTGGGCCGTCATGTGCATCGTGGGCGCGCTACGGCGCGACTCAGAGGCGCGAAGCAAGCAGGCCGCGGAGGAGGGCGATAAGACCGGCTCACTGAAGCAGATAGCCGACGACGAGCTGGCCCTGTCCAGGCTCATCTCGGCGCTTGACTCCGCCGACGGGATCGCGGTCTACCCGATCAAGATCAACGTCTACGCCGAGGAGGCCCCGAAGTGAGGAAGCCCTGCCTCCAGTGCTTCAGGAAGCACATGGGTAACGCGGCCGTCCTGATGGAGGAGGTCCTAGACGGGTATCCGTACCGGTTCCTCGTCTGCGGGCACCTCGACCAGGCGGCGCAGGAGATACGCAGGTGGTCCCCGCGGCTGGCGACGGTCGTGCGGGCCCACCGCATCAGGCTCCAGAACGCGGACTTCGACTACGACATCCCGTTCGAGGAGATCGACCGGTTCATCTCGGATGTCGAGCTGATTCCCGACCACGACACGAATTTCCCGGAAATCCCGGAGTCGTGCTACGAGGGTCTGGAGAGGAACGCCACCGGCGGCTGGGAGCTGTACGAAGGCGACCAGCGATGAGCGAGCAGATCATACGCTACGAACGCGATGGAGGATGCGGTTGCGAGACGATTATCATAATCGGACTGCTTCTGTACATTATCCACCTGCTTGGAGGATTATGACATGAACGAGAGCGCCATAATTATATGCACGACGATGGTGTGCTTCACAGCCATAATCGTAACTCTCATAATCGTGCTCGGAGGTGGCGATAGGGGATGAGCAAGGAATACCGCGTCAACGTGGTGTACTCGATGGTGCACACCATGTATGTAGAGGCTGACTCGCCGTCAGAGGCGAGGGCTCTGGCGATGGAGAAGTTCTGCGACGAGCCGGACTTCTCCGACGACGAGATCGACGAGGTCATGCGCGCCAGCGTCGTTCCAGGCCCGGGTGACAAGACATATCCGGTACGGTATCGTGGCTGCTACAGGCACGGAGGAGCACCTGACCCGGACGATCCTAAGGTTGGACGAGTAGAGTATTGGACCATGGACCACATACTCGACGAGATCAACGGCGGACGTTGCGAAGGCTGGACCCCGTACACCAAGGAGGACTGGCAGGAGGGACTCGACGAGTGGACGGAGTGGGAGCCTGTAAGGGAGGATGACAAATGCTGACACTGGGCGAGGAGAGCCTGCTTCACGGCGCCATGAAAGAGGCGCATGAGCTGGAGAACTTGGACAAGAACGACAGCCATGCATCTGTAATAAGGCGGCTTGTCGATCTAGTCAGAGACAAGGACCACGAGATCCGGGAGCTGGAGCTCAAGATTTCGTCAATGAAGCGAAGGGCCAGTAGGGGGCTGCCGTTGTTCTGATGATTGACAAGATACTGCATGTGTTTGCCGGGCTGTGCCTTGTAATCGCGCTTTGGGCGGCATACGAGATCATACCGGCGTGCATCGCCCTGCTGTTCGACTGGTTGTTTTGGAGAAGTAAAAAGCATGAACGCACTGAAGCTGAAAAAACTGTACGCGAAGACAATTAGTGATTCGCCGTACTTCTGCGACCAGATGCTGCCTACGCAGCCACGTGACGAGATCCGTCTCGCCACAGTTAAGATGCGGAACGCCGCACGGCACCGCGTCGCGAATGGAATTGAAGCCGGGAATCTCATGTGGAACGAGATTCTCAACGAGAACGTGTGGGAGGCCACAACCCACATGGCGTTCGACGAGAACACCGAGGCGATCGACAGCCTGTACGACGCCGTGGTGACGATCATGCGCACAATCGACGTGCTTGAAGGTAAGCAAGCACTTGGCAAGCCGGACAAGGAGAAGACCGATGAAAAGTAAGGAAAAGAACTACAACGAAGTCAGCTGCGACGACCAGAGCCGGTGGGGCATGCTGAACGACTCTGACCTGGCGTGCAACAACTACTACGGCGCCAGGTGCATAGCCGAGCGCTCGTACGACAGGAAGTCCGTCCGCCTCGACTTCATCCCCAACCGGATCTCGTTCAGGGGGTGCCGGAAGGACGTGGACAAAATCGTAAAGTTCGTCAACCGGCACGTCAGGCGGATCGAGAAGTTCGTGCACGAGCACGGTCTCGGCTCCAGCAAGGAGTACGTGGTCGAGTCTCCGGAGGGAATCAAGCTCACAGCCACCCCTCACGGGTCTGACGGCTACGTGTATCTCAAGGCGGTCTGGAACGGCTACGACAAGAGGAAGGGGGCCGTTAATGGCTGACGGAAACGACGAGATGATGAAGATGCTGTCGAAGCTCTTCGACATCAAGGCGAAGTACGAGAATCTGAGGGGGGTGCTGTCGAAGCACGTGGAGAACCCGGACGACCTACAGGAGGTCGAGGAGGTGCTCGGCAAGGCCGGGGCTGACGACCTGCTGGACCAGCTGATGGAGACTACCGGGCACGACCAGTACGTGGACTTCGAGGAGTTCGTGTGCGACGCCGCAAAGGAGAGGGACCTGCACAAGGGCATGGTTCCGCTGGCGTGGATCGAGACAGAGGACCACGGTGACATCGTTACGACCCCGGACTTCTGGGACTGCGGCTGCACAGTCGACTATGTCCATCCGAAGACAGAGGACGTCTGCCCGAAGTGCGGGTTCAAACGCGACGAGCAGCCCGACTCCCGTCTGGACGAGGCCCTATGGTACTACAGGAACAAGCTCGGCCTGTCCAGTAACGACAAGGAAAAGGACAACGCATGAACGCTCTTTCAGAGACTCTGGACTACACCGGGCAATACCGGGACGCACGAAAGCTCGCCGTGTCAAGCGGGCTGATACCGGCCGAAAAGGCCGCCGTGATGACCGACGACGAGGTGTGCAGCAAGCTGCTTGGAAAATACTCCATACTTGCCAAGGACGGGGAAACAGTGTTCCTTGTCGACAAGGCTGACGAGGCAAAAGTCAGGTCGATGCTGAAGTGTCTCAGCAGATAGGAGGCTGTATGGCCGAAAAGGTCATGCTCTCGATAAGAGACCCCGAGCAAGCCCTGCAGGCAATGCTGATGGAAAGGTTCAGAAGGACCGAGTTCCTCTGGAAGACCGCCGACGGAAGTGTCGTAAACGTCAGGGACATGGATGACGTCCACCTGAACAACGCGATAGGCTATCTAAGGCGAGCAGTATTCAACAAGGAGGTCTGCCTTGAGAATGAAGCGGAGGCACTAAACAATGACTAAGAGGGAAAGGTGCAGACTTTGTTTTGATGGTGAAATTGAACCTAAGGACTGCATCTACTACGGCGAGCCGAACGGATGTAATTCGCCAATATACGGCGAGTACCCGAAGTTCAACGAGGCCGACATAACGCGTGTTCTTTCCAAGGTGCACGACTACCTGGGAGAACTCATTCGTGACGGTCTGGTCGATGACACCGTCAGGGCAAGCGAACTTGCAGACGAGGTATGGGATGCGTACCACTACACTGACACCGAGGCGGGCGAGGAAGATCCTCAGGCTGGCGTCTGATCTTGTCCGCATCACGACGCCGCTCGCCGACGACGCCGGGCGGAGGCTCATGGGAAACGACAACGGCCTCAGATGGTGGCGTCCAGGAGACCCAGACGACAAGGAGGCGCACCAAGACTGGATGCGCCTCGTCCTGTATTCGGACACATGCGATGAAATCGCAAAGGAGGTTTCAAGGATGAATATACCCGTCAAGGATGACGTGACGATCCCATGGATGAGCACAAGGGAAATACCGGCAATAAAGTTCGTGCTGCAGGCGTGGCGCAAGGCGCGTAAAGACTCCGGGTTCAGGCTTGCCGTCAAGAAGAACATGCCTGCGGAAGACGTTCTGATGGACACCCTGGCTTCACATGCGGACTTTGTTTCACACTGTCTCGAAGAGGTAGCCATAGCCAACGAGACGCTGAAAGGGAGGGGAAAGGTAAAATGACATACAGGCTTGCAAAGGTCAACGGCAGGGTGATTCAGGTGCTTCGCGGGTCGTCCGTCGTATACTACGATGGGGACGACAGGGTTGAAGCCCCTGTCTCACTTGTCGAGGCCGACTCGTTTGACGAGGCGGTTCGTAAGTTTTCGGAGGAAAACGATGGACAAGGATCCCGGACTGGAGATGCGTCGTCTGTCCAACGACCGTGACTACTGGAAACGGAAGGCCGCGGCGCTCGAGCGTAAGTACGGTCGGCTAGAGGGCCACGCGTTCATAGCGCTTGTGGCCGTCAAGCACGGCAAGAAGTGGGACTCGGAAGTGCTGTGGTTCGACGACGAGCGCGAAAGCGTCCAGGCGTCGCGCCACATGCGCAGGCAGATGATGACGCTGACCGAGATGCTCAAGGACGACGGCTACGTGCCGGAGGAGGATCAGGATGGAGGCAAAAGCGGAGAACGGATACCCGACAAAGTGCCTGGCAGGCAAGATCCCGAAAAACAAGTTCGAGTATGAAGGCGGCGTGGTACTGTTCCACCCCGGCAGGCGAGAGTTCATAAGAATAGCGTTCGGCAACGGCGACAATCTTACCCAGGAGGACCTTGAGACAAAGGACTCGAACGGCAACGGCGTCGACGACTACATGTACCTGACGACGTACAGTGTGCCGCAGGACATGGGATGGGACGGGCTGTGCCTGCAGGAAAAGGACGGTGGCCTGATGCTGTTTTCGCACGAGACCTACAGGTCGGGCGACATACGCGAGATGCTCGCCCCGTCGCTTGACTTCATGGGGTGGCCGGACAGCGTCGGCGAATATGTGTTCGTGTCAGGGGAGGATCTATGCGAAGAGCAGGCAAGATAGTCTCAGGCGGAGGCTTCGCCAGGATAGACGGAAAGACGTACTCCTACGTGTATCGTAAGGGAAAGCCGGTAGTAACGGGAATAACCGGAGACGAGTTCAAACACGGTGTGGAATCCGTATTTGGAAAAGGCTGGGTTGATGACGACAAGCCCGTGAGTAACGACGAAAAAGACAAGAGGGAGGACCAGTGCGAACAATCATAGGAACTCTTCTTAGCGTGATGATCGGAGGTTTAGCCATGGCCGATGTGACTGTTTCCAAGGATTTCCTGGCAAGGATAGCCTACGTGGAAAGCAAAGGAAACCCGTCGGCCTTCAACCGCGGGTCTGGCGCGTACGGCATGTACCAGATACGAATGCCGTACCTGTCGGACGCCAACGAGGCGATGGGCACTGACTACACCCTTGACGACATGTTCGACGCTGAAAAGGCCGAGCAGGTAGTCAGGGCGTATCTCATGAAATGGGGGTCTAAGTTCGCCGAGCGTCACGGCAGGCTTCCAACTGACGAGGAGCTGGCCCGTATACACAATGGCGGTCCACGCGGCGCCGAGAGGCAGAGCACGCTGAAATACGCGGCGCTGTTCAGGGACGCGCCAGAAGGGGGCGGAAGATGCTTCTGAACGAGGAGACGTTCCTGCTGAGGACGACCGACGGGGAGCTGGTCCTGGCCAACCTTGACGTCAAAGAGCAGTGGGATTCGATAAACCTATACTGGCCGAACAGCGACGGGTTCGGAATTCCGGCCGTGTGGGTCGGAGACGACGGCGGATACGAGAGGGAGGTTGAACAGGCGTACGAGTACTCCGGAACCGGGTTCTCGGACGTCTTCAATGTCTTCAAGCCGTACGACATGGAGACCTTCATACGAAGGGTCATACAGAAAAGGGACAAGTACTACCCTGGGTACGAGGAGTCAACCCAGGAAATCCTAATGAGAATGGAGCCGACATGAACATTAAGTTCGCAGACGAGGAGACGCTCAACCGTTTCCAGCAGTGTCGGGAGATGTCACGCGAGTGCGAGAACTCCCTCGACAGAGTGATCACAAACCTGATGTGCTGGCACCCGCACACCGACACCGCGGTTATCTACCGAGACTTCCACGAGCAGTCGTTCTTCTTCCAGGAGATCCACGCCGACGGGAAGAAGGGAATGTGCGGCGGCATCATCTTCCATGGCAAGCACGACAACGGAGGAGACGGCGGTCCGTCAACCTTCAGCGTGTGCCTGAGCCCGACGGACGGGTACGCCATCCACACCTAGGGGGCCTCATGGACATTTCGGAGGCCACGGTGAGCCAGCTCCTGTCGGAGCTCAGAGGCCGTAAGGAAGTGATAGCAGTCAAATGCTGGGTCGTAAAGGACCTGCACTACTGGATTGACAGGGAGATCGAAGTCGAAGACACCGGCGACGACGAGGACAAGGAGCGGGCTGCGTTCATGGACGCGCACCGAGACGAAATCGTTGAAGAGGCAGTTGGCAACCTGTTCGATCTTGAGGACTGCATCCAGGAGGACTGGCGGATGATCGACGCCGTCATGCACGACGCCGTCATGCACGCTAGGGTGAAAGATTATGACCGCAAGCACGCGGCAGACAACAACAAGGAGAAGAACAATGACTAAGGCAACCTACGAACTGACGTTCACCGAGATGGCTCTCGGAAGCAAACCCTCCAACGAGGGCGTTTTCACAGACTACATCGCCGCGAACAAAAAGGACGGAGTGGATCCTGAGGAGGTGGCCGCGGCCAAGGAGGCCGAGGAGCGCGTTAAGGAGTCCATCACCGTCTTCCACCGCATGGAGGATGGAAAGACCCCGATGGTGTGGAACTACCAGATCAAGGGTCTCGCCAAGGAATCGTGCGGAGCGCTTCGCCGCGTCGACGGAACCCTTTCGGCCAAAATCGCGTCGTACAAGACGATCATCGACACCCTCGTGTTCGTCGGTCCTCGCAAGATTCCGCTTGTCCTTCCCGAGGGAGGGGAAGTCGGCGTGTTCGAAAGGCCGCTGCGCGCAGAGACCATGCAGGGCCCGCGTGTGGCCCTAGCGAAGTCCGAGACCGTCCCGGCCGGAACGAAGATGGCCTTCGAGGTCACGTTCATGACCCCGAAGGTTGGAAAGTCAGACAAGGTCGTCGACCTCAAGGAGGCGTTCGAGGAGTGGCTTGACTATGGAGAGCTCCATGGATTCGGCCAGTTCAGAAACGGCTCTTACGGGACGTTCACCTGGCGCGAGATCAAGCCCGAGGACACTGAAAAGGCCGAATAGTTTGGCCAACGGGGGCCGGTCCATTCCGGCCCCCTGTCCGCTATGGCTACGTGCGGCACAGAGCGGATATGCTTTGCTTAGGCAGGGCAAAGCGGAGCGGTACGCCGCGAAGGCCTAGCGCAGAATCGCTCAGTGTAGGCAAAGCAACGAGGAGCGAAGCGACGGCAGGGCAACGAAATGCGAAGCAAGTCCAGGCAGCGCTTCGGCTCGGAATTGACGTGCGTCGATATGCCAGGGAAAAGCGTGGATTGGCAATGGCAACGACATGCGAGGATACGCAACGCACCGGAAACGCAGCGAGCTGCGATGGCATAGCACAGATCAACAGTGCAAGGGCATGGCTGGGCAAAGACACGTGACGCAACGCGTCGGCACTGCATGGAACGGAAGAGCAATGAGGGGCAAAGGCATGGAGTAGCAACGAAATGCTACGGCAACGCAGGGACTGGCGCCTAAAGGCAAAGCAATGGCAAAGCAATGATCAGCGCAGCGAAGCGCGGCGCCGGCCTAGCTATGATGGGCACGGCAAAGCGCAGAAGTGCAATGGCATGGTTCTGCGAAGCAACGATTCGCGACGGCTGAGCATAGACGAGAAGCGTTCGGCGGCGCATTGGCAAAGCGAAGCTACGACTGGCACCGCAAAGGCACAGACTGGCGCAGATTCGCGACGCAAAGGCGCAGACTGGCGCAGATTCGCGACGCAAAGGCATGGACACGCAAAGAGATGCGATGTGCTACAGCGGCAAAGCACAGAATATTGTCGCAAGGCAGGGGAACTGAAACTGGGAGGATAAGAACATGGACATCAAGGTGTTCACCATGGTGGAGGCCGTGCATCTTTCAGGCACGGCAAGCCAAATGGACAGCGACGACCTGTCGGCATGGAGCCAGACATACTCAAGCATGCCGGAGGCCATGCTGTCAGTGAAAAACGCGATACAGAGTGCCGTGTACGAGTTCTACAACGGCTCCGACATGACGTGCGACGACCTTGACAAGATTGTCGACGTCGTGTTCGGCGACAGGCGTGAAGACGGCGACTGGGTGTGGGATCCGGCAGACAGGTCATATCTGTGGCGGATAGTTGAGGACGTGCTGTACGTCCCGTGCGACTGCGAAGACGAGCCTGACACGACCGTGGAGCAGATGGGACACCGGAAGGACGACAGCGAGCACGTTGATGGGCTTGACGGATGCAAATACCCGAAGCTCAGCGTCTGGTTCAAAAACGCCAATACGCCAGGAAGCGAAATCGGCATGGAGTTTTCAACTCCGGAGGAGGCCCTGGCATGGGCGGAGACATACGACGGTGGTAACTCCGAGTTTGGAAGGACCTGGTTGCCCGTAGTCATCAATGTCGTAACCCCCGGTTACACAAGGGAAATACATGACTGCGCCGGCAGCTGGGAGGACTTCATCGGAGAGCTGGCGTACGCGTGTGGAGACGACGGGTCGTTTGCAGATCCGGACGAACTTGAACGCAGGAACGAAAAGTACCGTGAATGGTACAGGGAGGTTTAGGATGACAAGAAGCAAGTTTAGCAGGTTGAACGCGGAGTACAATTCGCGGTTCAAGGACGAGGTACTGGCCAAGACCAAGAAGGAGATCATGGGCAACTCGATGGAGATCATCATGGCCGAGGAGATGGATGCCGTGGCTGAGATGCTAGAGATGGGCGCCCGAGGAAATTCGTACGACAGGGTCTGTGCGCACAGGCTGTGTGGTCTTGTGAAAAAGCTCAAGCCCGAGCAGTACACGTACGATGTGTTCCTGTCGTGCATCCCGTGGCTGTGCGAGCCTATGGACGACGGTAACTACGGTCTGTTCGACAACGGAACGAAGTACGACGAGTTCGCCGCGGCCATCGAGAACGCAATGGGGTTAGGTGAGGACTAGAAAGACAAGGAGAGCAATCGATGAAAAAACTGAAGGTGATGAGCACGGACGACGAGTCGTTCCAGAACTGCAGGGAATGGGTCGAGCTCCACAGGGACACCAACGGGTACAACCCGTTCGAGGACTGTGAGCAGGTGTTCGAACTCTGGTCCAACATCCCAAGGGAGATTGGATCGACCAGGAACGCCGAGGACCCGCTCGAGGAGGTTCTTGACGAAGACGGATACGGAACCGGTCGGTATCAGCCCAAGGAAGGCTACATCATCGTTCCTGTGAGTGTCATGATCCACAGCGGGATTTACTTCAGCGTCGGCACCGTGAGGTGCATGTTCGGGGACACTCCCGGCCCTGGCGGCCGAGGCTGGGACACAACCCCCAACGCCTGCTTCCTGTACACGTACAAGGAGCTGTGGGAGCGCATGATGGGGAAGGGAACCTGGATGAAGGTCCGCAACAACCCCAAGTCCGACACTGACTGGTCAAGGCGTCCAGGCACTCGTGAGGAGTTCGAGAAGGAAGTCGAGTGCAAGGCCGGCTATCTGGTCGACCAGCTCAACCTGGCCGAAGAGGGGTCGGTCTACGGATACACAACGCACAAGCGTGTGCACTACACGCGCATTGATGACGACGGGACCAGAACAGACTGCTGGGAGGAGCAGGACGGAGACGACTCCTGCTGGGGGTTCCTAACAGACAAAGTCGATGACATCGACTTCCCGCGTGAACTTCCAGTGTACGCCGACCCGAACGGTGACTGCCAGTGGTTCATCGGCGACGAGTACGAGGTTCCGGAGTTCCTGGTCACCGAGGTTGAGAAGGGTACCGGGAAGCGGGCGTTCCTGAAGAGCTACGAGGTGGGACCGGACGGAAAGTGCCAGCGGGCCGAATGGGTCTATGACAGGAACGACGCCATGAAGCTCGTCTCCTGGTGGCAGGTCCAGCGGGTGGCCCAGATCGTAATCCCTAAGGACGAGTACAACTGCCACCGTAACTGCGTCGAAATCGACAAGGTGGACGAGCTGGACGGAGCCGCCGAGGCTAAGGCTTAGCCGGACTTGAAATTGCTTCTGTGGTGTTCCGTACGGAACTTCAGGAAGCAGACTGGGGACGCAATGCCGATTCCTGCCACGGGAAGGCCCCTCTTGGCGCGCCGCGCAGTCCGGGGGTATGTTCGTATACCCCGGCGCGTGAAACGCGCTCAGAGGGCCTCCTGAGGCGAAACTGTCCGGAAGGGCTTGCAAGGGGCTGGAATCCGGAACTGGCGGCCGAACTGCCGGAACGGAAGTGTGGCTGGAATGCAGAACGATGGAATGGAATGTTCTGAGAGACAGTGGTTTTTTCACCCCTAAAGAGTGATATAATATATCACCCTTTATGGGGTGTGGAATTTCCACAGTATCGCGGGCAAAAATTCTGCGGACACGGCCCCGCCGTTCTCTGGGGTTTCGTTTCACTCCACTCCACTTCACTCCTTCACCACTGTTACTTCGTAACAGTTAAGTAGTATATAAATATACTACTGTTCAGTCGTTACGTTCCGTTCCGTTACACTCAACCCCAATCGAAACGGCGGCATGCGCGCACGCATGTGCGCTGGCGCGTATAATAAAGGTTATAAAGGGTTACCATCGGCAACTTCACTTCTGGAGGATTGAAAACCATGAAAAAGACCAAGAAGACCTTGAAGGGTTCCGGGGGTTCAACCTCCGAACCCGTTGAACCAAGTAAGCAGAAGTCAGGCGCGAGATGGTGCGTGACCGATGGGTGGGGCAACCTTGAAAGGGTTGTGAAACCCTGGGCTTCCGGAAGGGATCTGGAATCCGCCTACGACGCCCTCGGGAGGTACGCGAAGCGTACGTACCCGAGAACCTTCATGAAGGTGTGGACTCAGACGTTCCTTGGCAGGGGTGTCGTATGCGACTTCGGCGACCACCGCTTCTTCGGGTTCGTCGAGCTGCAGGACGGTTCAGCCATCCTTCCGCCAGCCTACGGCTGCAATGCCGGGCATGGCGTTCCGGACGCTACTGGCATTACGGACGTCCCCGATGTCCAGAAGGCGCCGGCTGGCGCATCCGTGCACGATTGCCTCGCCAGCTCATGGGGCCTGGCCCTTACTCGCCTGTTCCAGGACTACCTCAGGCGTGCCGAGTCGGCAGGCTCCGGATGGTTCACGTCGCACGCCCTCGAGTACTGCTGCGTCAGCGAATGGTGGGAGATGTTCTGCCAGGACGATCCCGACATTTCGCCGGTGTGGGAGGACGACATGTCCCCGGAGGACGTGTACAACGGTGTCGTCGGATGGGCGAAATGCTGCACGGACGCCCCGGAGATACTCCTGCAGAACAGCCCCGACGCCAGGTGGGACGCCTTCAGGGCCGGCCTGCTGTGGGGCGCGAAAAGGCCTTAACAGGGGCCGGAAAAAGGTTATAACAACATACCGGGGGAGCTTAGTTTCCACTGGAGGCCACGCGACGACGCGGGCATTCCATGGAGGCCCCTCCGATAAGATGGAAGGTTTTCACAATGAACAAGGTTTCACTGGCGGCCGTGTTCCGCCATGATCCCGAGAGCGACGGCAGCACGATACCGGCCTCCCTGGAGCGCCAGGACCCCACCTGCGAGTGGGAGACGGTCGTCGACCCGATAGTCGGGTTCATGGCCGTGTCCTACATGGGTAGGGTTTCGTGGTGCTTCGTCAAATACGAGGCGCCCGACATCAGGTACCTGAAGAAGGGCGACAAGAGCCCCAGGATCAGGCTGGCCTCTATGTCCACGGCAAGGGTCGGCCACGTGACGTGCCCGCAGTGCGGGAACGCGTGCGTGTACCCGGTCTGGTCTAAGACCGAGAACATGCCGTGCCCCGCGTGCGGCCACAAGGGCGTGGAGGCGGACCTCATCCGCGAGGGCGGATCGGAATTCATGTCCCTGATGGGCGACCTGAAGGGGCAGCTCGAGGAGGCAGTGCTCGGGGTCGACCAGGACACGGCCGACGAGTTCCGGTTCCCGGATCTCATGCTTCTTGGCCATGTCGACCCGTCCCCGTCCGTCGATCCGGCGCTTCAGGGTCTGGCCACGTCACGCGGCCTAGGCCTGAAGCTGGCGCGTGAAAGCTCCTCCCAGGAGCTGTTCGGGACCGGGATGCAGGGGCCGGACACCGGCCTCCTCATCAAGCCGGGCGTCGTGTCCGGGGTCCTGGACGCCGACGACGCCAGAGACGGGTGGCGCCGCACCGAGGGCGTGGTAACGTCATTTGTCAAGCTCGGGTGGCTCCCGAAGGAGCCGGCCAGGCCGGCGAGGTTCGGCGGTGCCAGGCTCTGAATGGGAACGGTTCGACCATGCACTATTCAGGCGTCTCAGGATTGAGCGCAAGCTCAGTCAGAGGGACCTGGCACGCGCCGTCGGGGTCACCACTATGACGGTCAAGAACTGGGACCACGGCAGATATTCGCCGAACGCCTCCGTGGTTCCGGCCCTGTGCGCGGCAATGGGGCTTTCCCCGTCCGAGCGCGCAAGGCTTGGCCTGAGGGGGTTTTCCGGGCCTTCCGGGCCCGACGATCTTTGACTTGAAATCGCCTCTGCGTTCGCGTATACTATGTCACATGGAAAACACCAGTGACAACGCGGGCATGGGGGCGTTTGAGCCGAAGGTATCGCAGCTCATCCACGAGACCAGGGGCCTTCTAGGGATCCTGAAGTCCGTGAAGGGGCTTGAAAACGACGGGGCCGAGAACCAGCTGTACCGGATAACGCTGAAGCGCTTCCGGGACAACTGCCTCCGGCTCGCGTCCTACATGGAGGCCTGCTCGATGCTCGCCGGCGACGCCGAGCGCGACAGGATCCTCAAGGCCAACGGCTGCGGCTGGGACGACGGAAAACACCGCGTCCTGCTGGGCTGAATTCCAACGCGGCCGCGCAGAACCAGCTATGCGCGGCCAAGATCAAGCTGGGAAAAGGAGCCATCATCATGGCATTCAAGTTCAAGGTCAACCAGGGCGTCCACGTCCGCCAGGACATCTTCGACAAGCTGTGCGAGGCGCGCAACATGCGTCTGCACGGGGAGATACAGTTCATCGACTGCCACGCGGACCGTTTCGAGGTCCGGAAGAGCGACGGGTCCGTCGAGACGTTCAAGGCCTACGGTGACGAGCCGTCGTCGGTGAGGCTTTGCAACCTCCTCAACGCGGACATCCAGGCCGAGCCTGCGCGTCGCGAGGCCTACCTCGCGGCAAAGGCCTCCGACGTCAAGTCGGAGAAGTCGAAACCGGACACAGGGAAGCCCTCGGTCCGCCCGTTCATACCGCGTGGCGAGAGGTTCGCACGCGAGGACGCCGAGAACGCGAAGTTCAAGGGGGCCAGGATATGAGGGCCTCCCGCAACATCAGCGTCCGCGCCGTCCGCGAGGCGCAGAAGGCCGAGTACCGCGAACGTCGCCAGGCAGCCTCGGGCTTCGGTCCGGATACGCTGTTCGGCTGGAGACAGCCGAGCAAGCCTGAGCCGGCCAAGACCGGCAAGTGAGAGAGCGGCCCCTTCGGGGGCCGTTTCTCTTTTTTTACCTATCGTCTTAAAACAGCCTCTACAGAAGTTATAACAAAATAGTAGGAAACTGTTAATTTCCAACGCACAACGCGTGGAGCGGTTTCTTTAAGGAGATTTACAATGAAAAAGTTCTACCGTGACCGTGCTTCTCTTGTTCCTGGAGACTTAATGCCTGGTCCAGAATGGCACGATACCGACAACATTGACGTTGAGAATTGCCTCAGGACATATGCGGGACAGTATGTTGCTGCCGTCCATACGGCGGCTGGCAATGCCCACTATGACACCTGTTGCTTCCTCGCTGGGTTTGGCACCCGCGATGCGGCGGAAAGGGCCGTGGCGGAGGTCATATCGGCCAGACTCAAGACCTTCGGGAAAAACATCCTCCCAGGAGAGGTCCTTGAGCTTGGTCGAAGGTCTTGGAGTCGGAGGCCTACTGAATGGGGTGGCCCTCCTCGCCCGTTTCAGCGGATCAGTTTGTTTCTTCACTTCGGACGGGTGTACAGCCCATTGAAGCCTGAGGAGCAGGCCAAGGACCGGAACGCCTACGAGGCCTACATGGCCATGAAGGCCGAGGAAGAGGCCATCGCCAAGGCCAGGGCGGAGGAGGCAAAGGCGAAGATGCTCTCCGAGCATCAAAGTCAGCCACGGGCCGTGCATGACCGGAAGCCTCCGGAAATCGAGGACCGTGAGACGAGGGAGGACCGGGAGTTGATATCGCGGCTTGTCTTCAGGGCCCAGGATAGAAGGTTCACAGGCTTGCGGTACAAGGTAGACTGGGCTCCGATAAACCGGCAGTTGGCCAGATGTGGCGTCTGGTCTGAGATTCACTCTGCGCTTGACGCGCTTGTTACCACGGACAAGTACTGGTTCATCGCCAGATGCCGTGTCTACGGGCAGAGAGCGGCTGAGTTGAACAACTTGCGGAACAAGATCCGAAAGGCCGCGTTCCGAGAGCTTGAGATCGCCTCGTTTTACAGGAGGCTACCGGAGATCACGCGCAAGTGGGCGGAGGCATACGTGGCGAGACGTCGCGAACGCCTCGACTCTATTGCAGCGTGACCACGCACGCGGCGGCCTTCGGGCCGCTGCGCGTTTTTTATCTATCAGGTCTTAATTACAGCCTGTAAGAAGTTATAACAATTTAACGGAAGGACGTTATTACATGACGCATAATGCGTGTGGCGTCCGACCATTAGCACCGGCATTCTGGACGCCGGAATAAAAATAGTTCGGAAAACTTATGACAGACACACAGGTACAGCAACTCATGACGACGCTCTCGAAAATAGAGCGCAAGTACGTAAACGCGGTCTTCTCGTTCATAAAACTGGTTGAACGCGTTGCCATGGCGCCGTACCCGGTCGCCATGCTGAAGACTCTCGAATGGCTTGCGGAAAACAACCAAGTTGAGATAAAGCTTAACTCAGACAACAAGATAAAGCCCGAGGACGAAGAGTATTCAAGCGGAGACCACCGCGTATACATCCACGCCTCAGACGGCATGGTGTGCGTTTCCGACAAGATGCCTTCCAAATGGACTGACAGTATTGGCAGGACTCATGTCGAGAACCACATCGTGCTTGGACTGTCTACAAGTCTTGAGGGAATGCTGTCTGAGGGTCTCCACAACTTTGGGACACGCCCATCAGACATCACGGAGTACAAGCGTGTATGCTCGAAACAACTGCTTATGGTTGAATACCTCAAGCACTACGAGGATGCGCTGACATACGTCATCGACTATGCGACCGTTCGGTCTGAAACTGAAGACGAGGCTTTGTCCACGTTTGACAAGATGTTGTCAGGCGAGACTGAGAACAGTTCGCTCAAGATAATGAGTAGAGAGTCACCAAAGTATCGTCCATCCATGCCAGATAGGCCAGTTTTGTCAGAAATGCATTGCGAAGACAATGACGATGACAATGACTAGCCACTCACAAGCCCGTCCCCGCAAGGGGCTCCGGGCTTTTTTTTACCTATCAAAGATTTTTTTACAGAGTCGAAAAAAAGTGTTGACACAGAAGCAACTTTTAGATATACTCTTAAGCAAATGATCGACTCGGAATCAACAATAGCACAAGCCCTTGCCAGCAGGGCTAATACTTCCAAGGCCAAGGCCAAAAAGCCAAAGTCGGTTAAGTGCCACCGCCCGCGCAGGGAGTCCACCAAGACCATCACCACCAGGCTTTACTCCAAGTGGTCCGAAGTGGTCCGCGCCCTTGCTGGAAACAAGTGCATCGTATGCGGGTCGACCGAGCTTCTGAACGCCCACCACATCATTCCAAGGCAGATCTGCTCCGGCCTCAGGTTCAGCGTAGAGAACGGAGCCTGCCTTTGCCCTAGCCACCACAAGTTCGGGAAGCACTCGGCACACAAGAACGGAGTGTGGTTCTCCGAATGGCTACGTGCGCATGACCCCGAGAAGCACATGTTTTGCGTTGAGCACATGGAGGACGAGCTTGACTGCTCTGACCGTCTGGCCCTGTACTGCGTCGAGCTGAAGATGCACACAAGGTACGTGCATGTGCTTGGAAAGCTAGACTCGTTTGAGGTTTATGGAATCCTTGCGGACGGACGCGAGATACACGGAACCGTTCCTGGAGTTTACAACGCCAAGGCAGCCGAGACCTTGTTCGCTGCAGGATGGAACACCAAGGGCCCTGAACGTCTTAAGGGCATAACCAAGGTGGAGAAGCAGAAATGATTTTCACTAGCACCCTTAGCACAATTGGCCAGTGCACCAGATTGTCGATCTGGCGGTTGCCGGTTCGAGCCCGGCAGGGTGCGCCATTTTTACCGCGGGGTGGAGCAGGTGGAAGCTCACCAGACCAATACTCTGGAGGTCGCGTGGTTCGAGTCCCGCCCACGCTACCATTTTGTGAGGTATAAACGATGCCGTCTGAATCTTTAATCAACACAGGCATGGGTGACCCTGAAGAGCTGGAGAGAATAGTCGCGGTCGAAAAGGCCGAGAAGCTCAAGGCCGCCCAGGATGTCCTTGACAACTTCATCAAGAAGGACATGCGTCTTAGCCAGCAAGAGCTTGACTGGGAGTCGGACAAGTTCGACGAATGGATGCAGTCAGATTCCCTCAAGAAGTTTGTTGAGGCAGCCTGGGAGGTTTTTGGAAACGTAGAGAGGAACGACAGAGGTATCTTTGTAAGCTGGATATCGGCGGTTGAGGATGCCTTTGATGTCGAATCAGTGTCCGCCACCACTGTTTCGGAGGCGTACCTGTACGCCGTAACACTGCATATCCGGTGTAAGGACGGGAAGCTGTACGACTACTGTCAAAGATATGACAAGGCCGAGTTCATTCTTTTTGAAACGTTCCACGACAAGAAGCTTGACTTATTCAAGCGGTTCTTCAGGTATGACAACATGCGCTGCCTGAAGGAGTTGGTCATGGAGATAAGGCTTCAGCATCCGTATGACAACTGGGACAACTACAAGGACATGAGCAAGGTCCCTCTGTCAGAGCTACCAGAACCTGCCAAGATGGATCCAGAGAAGTTCAAGAGAATATGCGACCAGCTTGACAAGGAGGCTGCTGAGAACCTTACGTTGAAGGAGGCGGCCAGACGTGGCAACTGGAATGCCGATACATTCAAGAGGCAGACCGGAAGAGGATTGTTTGAATTTTAACCATCGTGAGGTATGACCAGTGGCGACGTCAGTGGACTGTAAATCCACCACCCTTTCGGGAAACACCGGAGGTTCGACTCCTCCCCTCACGACCATTTAACCCGCACCCAACCAAGGAGAGACAATGATCAGCAACGCCCCAGATGGCCTTATGCCAGAACAACACGCGTACAACGCGGACAGCGCAAAAGCCTCGGTTTCCGCACCGTGGTACATTTACTGCAGGGAGGTGAAGGCCCTGTTCCACAAGGACCCGGACGTGACCGTACAGTTCGAGGATTCAGGTGAGGCGAAGACGCTCAAGCTATTCGTAGAGGGCTACGACAAGACCGAGGCAATCGGACTGCTTCTTCCCAAGGAGAAGGTGTTCGGCAACGTCGTGGTTGACATACAGGTCATACCGTCCAACAACAACAAGATCGGGTATACGATCGAGGATATCTTCAAGCGTGCGTTCGAAGGCAACCCGTCGTTCAAGGGAGTGGTAACTTTCAAGCCGGTTGGAACAACTAACCCGTTCACTTTCGTGACGTTCGAGAACGCCGTAACGCAAATTTGGGTTGACAACCTTTCCGACATCAACGGTATCAAGTCGACTCTTCTCGAGGATGTCGCCAAGGACGTCATCAACACTCCTCTCGGCGTTTGCTACTGCACCGCTCTAGGAGACGATGTCATCAGGAAGTAGGCTGACATGTCAGATTCAGACAGTTTGAAGTCCCTGGATCTGTGCGGGAAGAACCTCGACACGTCCAGTCTCGAGTACCTTGTAGACTGGAGACTTGACGAGAAGTTCAAGTACGATCCAAGCGCGTTCAGGGTTCTTACACCTAGCATCAGGTACAGCGTTTCGGATCCGCGTTTCGCCGGAAAGGCCAGCGACGCAATATCCGAAATCATAGCCGGCGACCTGTTCAAGACCGTGTCGTCGCATCCCGGATTCCGTGACGACGATATATGCGCCATGAGCAAGACGTACCTCGTTAAGGACGACAACGCCGGGGATCCGGGCTTCAAGGCGTTCGCGTGGATCGCCATGAGGCGGCACGACGGAAGCAAACCAGAAGTGGAAAAGGAGTAGTGCAATGACGTTTGGAGAAGCAATCGAGGCCCTGAAGGCCGGCAAGAAGGTGGCCCGCAAGGGCTGGAACGGAAAGGGCATGCACCTGTGGCTCAAGCCCGCCACGATGGTGAAGTCCGAGTGGTGCCACGACCCGGAGCTCAAGAAGCTTGTGGACGCCAACGGCGGCGAGCTTCTAGCCCTTGGAACAATTTGCATGTACACGCACGATTCGACTGGAAGGAACGCCATCCTGACAGGCTGGCTGGCGTCGCAGTCGGACATGCTTCTAGATGACTGGGAAGTCGTTCAGTAAGGAGGACAACCATGGCGGAAGACAACAACACCAATGACAATGCAACTGAGGCTGCGGCAGCGCCGGAGCAGGAGCGCATCAGCGAATTGAAGCGCGAGGACCTTGTCAGAATCATCATGCCGTCGGTAGGCGACATGCAGCTCGTGGTACAGGACGGCGGAGTGCTCCTGTTCCGTCCGGTATACTTTGGAGGCGAGTGCGCGGGCCCGATCGTCCAGCGCGTGAGCGCGTGCTCGGACGGCACGGAGCATGTCAACGCCTCGTACCGAGTCAAGATCCGCAGCAACGGCGAGCTCAAGCTCGCGAAGGCCGATTAGGATCCACCGGCATGAAGATGGAGCTGTCCAGAAGGCAGGGTTACGAGGCCGACGGCGCGGTTGCAGCCAAGCTGTCCGAGCAGGCCGCGTACCATCTGTCGCAGATACTTGAGACGTTCGGCATACGCGAGATACGAGTCGGATTCGCAAAGTCGATGTCCGGCGAGACTCCGAGGCTGTCCGAGGTGTCGTACTTCGACGGGGTTCCGCCCGAGATATCGTCATGGGCCGTTCCGGCGGAGCATCTTCTGGCCGGCCTAATGGCCGTGTTCGGGATGTCCGGGCTGTCGTTGAAGGCCGAGGGCCAGGACGACGAGGCCGAACTGTCCAGGCTGTGGGCTGGCATCCTTTCGGCGGAGACGCCGAAGTGGAAGCCCCCGGTCAGGGAGTGGGGCGTGTCCGGAGGCGAGCGCATAGACGTCGGCGGAGACATGCCCAGGTTGGATCAGGCGACGCCAAAGCCGATCCAGCCTTCCCAGCCGGCTCAGCAGGAGTCTGAATCCGACTCACAGGACATGGCCGGCGACGGCCGTGATTCAGGCCCGGAGGTCATACTGCTTTGAGGAAAGAGCTGGAACACGATCCGGACGCGCTCGACGCCCTTGGCGCCGTCGATTCCGTCGCGGCGACCTCGAGGATACACAACGACTCGGGCGTCGACAGGATGACCGAGGCGCAGAAGAAGCGCGTGGCCAGGTTCTACGAGGTGCTGGCCAACTCCATGCCGCTCGAGGGCAGGGACTTCAGGGTGGTGTTCGTCCCGATGGACGACGGCCTGTCCGTCTCCACTGAGCTCCACGGCCTGAACCCGCTCGGGCGTGCGTTCATGGCGGCCCTGGCCTCCGAGTGGAGGATCCACGGCTCTGGAGACTACGACATAGACAGGGGCGGGTCCGGGAAGGGCCGCGCCGTTGACAGGTAAAGGAGAACAGGAATGTCAGAGGAAGTTGAAGCAAGGCAAGGCGAAGAGGCTCAGTCGCAGCAGGACGAGGGTCCGAAGAGGGCCGTCGTGATATCGCCCAAGGCGAGGGTGGTCTTCCGCAGGAAGTCCACGGGCGCCGAAGAGGTGGTCATGACCGGCAGGGACGTGTTCTCGGTCATAGACGCCGTCGGTTCCCGCATAGAGTCCACCAAGGACAAGGAGGAGTTCGAGGACACCGTGGTGTCCGTGCTGTCGGTCGAGGACCCAGACAAGTCGGACCCGCTGCCTGAAGGCGGAAAGCGCTGGGAGGGCCCATACGGCGTGGGGAACGTCGAGGTGGACGGTCTTCCGCTGTCGGACGCCATGACCGAGCTCGCCAAGGCGGTCATACCGAACGACGCGGCGGTCAGGGGCGTCGAGCGCCTGGCGGAGCAGCTTTTCCTGCGCTCCAGGCTTGACGGCTTCGTGTTCATCGGGACGTTCGACGGGCAGCCGGCGGTCATCCCGCTGATTTCCTCGTTCAGGGAGAGGACCGAGGAGTGCTTCGCGATGCTGTACCGCCAGCTGCACATACAGGCCGAGAACCTGAAGGCCTGGACGTCGAAGACGTTCCCGGATCTGAAGGTCAACTGGACCGGCCAGGACGGTCGCAACCAGAACCAGGGGCAGGGTCAGGGCGGCAGGCCGTCCGGGCTCGTCCTTCCGGACGGTCGTCCGGTCGAGTCCAGGTCGGCGCACGGGAAGCCTTCGTGCGGCCCGTCGTGCAGGAGGGGGTAGTCTTAAGTGAACCACGCCGGCACGCACTACACCCGAGACATCGGGGGTCCCGCCTCCAGGAGGATGGCGGGGTTCCTGTCGTGCTTCCCGAGGGGAGGCACGATAGGGACGTACGGCGTCTCCGCCGGCTTCCTTGGCGACCTGGCGCTCGCGCTTCCGCCGAACAGGGCGAGGCACAAGATAGAGCGTCTGCTTGACTCGGCCGAGAGGGAGGGTTTCATACGGCGCCTCCCGTCCAGGGTGGTGTCGTCGTCGCCCAGGGCCAGGAACTTCGGCCGGCACATGGACAAGGAGCTGGCCTGGCAGCTCACTCCCGAGGGGGAAAGGTACGCCGAGGAGGTGGCGGATGCCGTCGCGTCGCGTACGTAGCGGAAAGGTGCCGGGGCCTGCGTCGCAGCCCTGCAGCCTGAGGCTCCTGTCGAGGGCGCTGTCGTCGCTCCGTGTCGAAGGCTTCGCGTCGGAATCGGAGCTCAACGCGTTCCGTAGGATGTTCTCGGAGCTCATATCCGAGGCCGGAGGGCTGAGGAGGCTCGCTGAGTCGCAGGCACGCGAGCTGGCCGTCCTCAGGGACGAGATGTTTTTGATCGGGCATGGCGGAAGGGCCCCGGGCCGTCCATGCGCTTCGGTATCCGGGGAGACACAACACCAGCAGGAGGAAAACACATGACAACCAAGAAGAACTGCTCCAAGGCGTGCTGCAAGGCCGCGAAGGAAGCTAAGGACGCCAAGGCCGTCAAGGCCGCGAAGGCGGACGCCCCCGAGGCCCGAAAGATCGACCTCGGCAAGGTCACGGAGGCCGTGAAGAAGGTCCCGCAGTGGCTCGTCCGGGTCCAGGCTGAGCTCAAGCAGCTCATCGAGCGCCTCGAGAAGCTTGACGCCATGATCGATAAGCTGAAGAAGCTCATCGACGACAAGACGGCTACCAAGGAGGACAAGGAGAACTACCGCCTCCTCTCGAAGCAGCGCAAGGCGATGGGCGCCTACCGGGCGGTCCTCGAGGAGCGGGTTGCCCGTTCCGCGAAGTAGCGGCCCGGCACAGGGGTCAAAATAAAACCGCGCACGAAAACCACGGAAGGTAAAGGCTGGAAAAGGCATGAGACTGCTCAACAGAGGCAATTCCCCAAGGTACTCCGAGCTCGCCGGAAGCACGGTGGGTCCGGGGAGGTCCACGCGTGAGCTGGACTCGTTCGAGAAGGCCGTCAACTCCGTGTTCTCCCGGGCCAGGGGCTTCGAGGTCGTTCTTTCAGAAGGCGACATCAGGCTCCTGGCCGGGTTGTGCGCGAAATACCTTGCGGGTTCCAAATCATTGGAATCCAAGGAACTGGACGACATAGCCGGAATAGAGGCCCTCAGGGCGTCGCTGCGCGACCCGGACGGCACGAAGGTGCTTGCCGAGAGGGCGATGGCTGTCCGCGGCGCCGTCCAGAAGGCACGCAGGGAGGTCATGCGGGAGCGCGTCGAGAAGGAGGCGAGGGTGATGGCCGAGTCGAACTTCCTCGACGAGACCGGCAACCCGATACCGCACGCCGGCCTAATAGCCTCGGACAAGCGTCTGCAGGGTCTGGAGCCCAAGAAGCACGACGGCATGCCGAACGACATGCGGTCCATTCTCGAGAACAACCTGGCCATAATGACGTCGGCCTCCGGGCAGCCACTTGACAATGGATCCAGGACCGTGGTGGCCACGCCCGGCGGAACACCGGTCCCGCACGATCCGAAGGCATACCAGAAGCCAAGGACAGTGCCGCCGGGACAGCCTGAACTGCCATGAACGACAACGATGGAAACAGCCGCGTCGGCGGAGACCTTTTCATAAAGCCTGACAGGCTTCCAGGCGCCGTCAGGTCAAAGCCACGCGTAAAACGCTCCGGCTCACCGTCGTCGCCGTCGCCGTCGCCGGATCCAAGGAGGTCCAAGGCGGAGGCAAGGAAGGCGTTGGCGCGCTTGCAGGCCGCGCCAGTGGCCTCCAGCCTGTCCAGGGCCGGCAACTCGGACGACGTATATGACCGCCCCGACATCATAGACGGCATAGTGCGCGGCGTCGAGCCCGTCAGTATAGTCACCACCACGAGGAAGACCAGGAACTACATTCCTAGGCCGGTCCCGGGGGTTAAGTCGTCGCAGGAGCGCAGGGAGGAGCGCGACTGGCCACTCGACCCGTGCCCGCTGTGCGGCGGCGATGCCGCCTACGAGGACATGGGAACGCTTTATCCTAACTGGAGCGTCGTATGTCAGAAGTGCTTCTGCTCCACGCAGAGCTACAGGTCCAAGTACTGGGCGGCGTGGCGCTGGAACACGCGACGTCCGCAGCTATCCAAGATTGAGATGCCGCCGCCTGAAGAGGACACCCCGCCGAACGACTACGGGGAGGACAAGGGCTACGTCCAGCCCGAGGCGGAGTCGGAAACGGACGTCACGGAGACGCCGGCCGAGCAGTGCGTGCCGCCCGCTCCGTCCGAGCCGTCCGAGACAGTTCCTCCGGACTTCATGCCGGTCATGGCCGCCCTGCCGCCCGTTGAACCCCAGCCTGAAAAGCCCGTGAAGCCACGTAGGCGCCGCGCAAGGCCCGTGGACACCAACCAGATGTTGTTCGGCTTTATGGAGGCTCCAGGTGGATGACCGTCTGCACATAGTCGTGTCGATGGGCGTGTACGACCCTGGAAACACGTCGTATTTGAGCGTCATGCGCATGGGTCAGTTACTGGTTACGCTGCTGTCCGTCGCCAGGACGACGCCGAACTGCGTCATCCATTTCATATACGACGGCATCGACAAGTACTTCATATACTGCTGCGGACGCATACTGGCGTCAACTGGCTCGGCGTCGTTCGAGCCACTGCACATGTCCGTGGAGACGGCCGCAGACTACCTGTCGCACTGCAGGATGAACGGCATAGGCAGCCATTCCATGATACGTATGGCGCTGTCGCAGGTGTTCCCGGATCTCGGCAATGTCGTCTGGCTGGACTGCGACGTGGTGGTGTTCGACGACCTCAACAAGTTCGCAAGGGAGTGCAGGGAGTCCCTTGCGAAGACAAGGTTCTACTACGCCGGCGCCGCCGAGAGGGGACGGTCCATCATAAACGCCGGCGTCATGTACATCGACCTGGACAGGCTGCGCTCCATGGACGGAGAGGAGTCCAGGCTGCTGCACCTGTGTGACTCGTCCACCGACGAGGAAGGGTCCGGCATAACTGTCAGGATGCTTGACCAGGACGTGGTGAACGCCGTTGGGGCTGCCCATGTCGACGAGCGGTGGAACGTCACCCTGCACGACTGGCCCGACGTACCTCCCTTCAAGCTTCCGGATAACCCCGGCTGCCTACACTTCACTGGATCCAAGAAGTACGTATGGTCCTGCCTGTCCCAGTACCCCGAGTACGCCTTCCTCAACGAGATGACGGAGGAGGTTTTCAGGCTGTGCCCGGATCTCGACAGCAAGTACCGCCTGGTTTACGTGCCGTCAGTCTACGACGACTCCTCGGACTTGGTCAAGATACCTTCGAGAAACGGACTTAAAGTCGCCCCTGTGACCATAACTGAGAGCAGACCGGCGTATGTTGACTCGGTGCACGTGGCCTACGGTGTGTCAGGGCCGCATTCAATTCTGACGTGCCTTCCGGCGTCGATGCTGTCGTACGCCATGAACTCCTCGGTTCCGGTGTCCTTCCACGTGGTCTGCGGAGTGGAGGACGAAGACAGGCGTCTTGTTGACTCGCTTTCCACGTTCATGGACAACTTTAAGTCCATGTACGGCGCCTCCGTGTTCGTCCACGATGTCCCGGAACGGGTAAAAAAGATCATGGAGTCGGCCGGGGACGGCCTGGAGTCCAACTACTGGCGCAACCACATGGTCTCAGGGTTCCCGCATGAGGTTCCCGGAATCCCGGACATTGTTGTGAAGGCGGACGCCGACACAATATGCGTCGGGGACGTGGGACTCCTGGTGGACTACTGCCTTGGGCACGGTCTCGACGAGGAGACGGCCGGATTCGCCGTGAGAAGCCTGCAAAAGGGCTACTTCCTGTCCGAGTGGAACTTCGGCGTGTTCCCGGTGTCCACGCGGATGCTCAGGGAGTCCGGATACACTGGCTTCGTAGAGAAGGCGGTGTCGTTCGGGTCTAACCTGCTTCTGGACGAGCTCACCACAAGGGCGTGGCTCGCCGGCCTGTTCCCGCTGTCAGAGCTGCCGCTCCAGTGGAACATGCTGTCTAGCCTAAGGGCGTCCATGAAGTCCGAGATGTCGACGTTCCCTCCCGAGGTTGACAGGTTCTACGGAATGAGGTGCAGGACGCCAGGGTACCGTCCGATGTTCAACTACTACAATCCGGAGTTCGGTGGCGAGGATTACCGAAGGGTGTGCAGGATATACCATTTCTCGGGAATGCGTGGGAGGAAGTCTGCCGAGGGTATGCCTGATTCTGATATATGGGACAGATACGCCAACATGGCCAGGGCGATGGGGGGCTACCAATGCGCGAGGTCCTGAACGTGTTCATGGCCCTTGGCGAGTACTCGCACGAGGAGCCCGTGAAGCAGCTGAGGCAGTATCGCCGCTCGTGGCTGCTTCTGTCGCTCTACGCCCTTTCCAAGTCAACCCCGGACTGTAATGTCACCCTGATGTACTGCGGGCTGGACAACGATTTCCTGGCCATGTGCGCCTCCGTCACGGCCAGTGGCAGGAACTTCAGGCTTACGCCGGAGTTCATAGGCGAGGGTAGCGCGTCCGACATAACGAAGGGAAAGGATGGCGGCGTAAACCTAGGCACCCACGCGAACCTCAGGCTGTTCATACACCGTCTTCACCCCGAGATCGACGAGTACGTATGGCTGGACTGCGACACCGTGCCGCTCGCCGACGTGCACGGGTTTCTTGAGGCAGGCAGAAACGCAATTGAGTCAGGGTCAGGAAGAAACCACTTCGCCTGCGTTGGCGACTCGTTCTTCGGGAAGCCTGGGGCCAACAGCGGAGTAATGTACTGCGATGCGGCCGGCCTCAGGAATGACGCCGAGGCGTGCTGCAGGATTGACAGGCTGTGCGGAATGAAGGCCGACGAAGGTTCGAGCATAACGAAGAGCGGCGGCGACCAGGACATCGTGAACACCGTGGGGTTCGAGTTCGTGCCGGACACATCGTGGAACGTGTGCTTTCCGGACGTGCCCGAGGAGCCTCCGGCCGACGCCAAGCTGCTTCACCTTACCGTGGCCCCGAAGTACGCCCTGGGGCCTGTGTCGAGGATGCCGGGCTGGGGCTTCCTGCGGAGGATGGCCGAAGGGATGGTTCGGCTGTGCCCGCATCTGGCCGCCGGAGGACGCAGGTACCTGTTCACCACCACGGGCGACCTGAACAACTCCGAGAGACTGGACGCCCATGTATTCGGAAGGCCCGATGAGGACAGGTTCCTGCAGTCGGCCGACGAGTATGTGCCAGGATACTTCCCGAACGCCGTAGACATAGCCTGCTACATAAGCGGAGGCGCGCTTGCCAGGGCCCTTGAGACCTCGATGGTGTCGTACGTCTCGAACTGTTCGGTTCCGGTCAGGTTCCACGTAATGCTCACGCCAGGCACATGCTCGGAGGACGAGGTGTGGCGGCTTCTTAAGTTCTCGTCGGCGCTCCAGGACCGGTACGGATGCACCGTGGAGGTCAGGAACACTCCGGACCGAATCCTTTACCAGACGGTGGCCGCCGGCGACCAGCTTGACTCGGCCGTGTGGAAGAACAACCTGTCAGGAGACCTGATGCACGATGTGTTCCTGGACGTGGACCTGTGCGTACGCGTGGACGCCGACACGGTGTGCGTCGGTGACATAGCCTGGCTCGTTGGGTACTGCATGGGTTTCGGGCTTGGCGAAAAGCGGCATCTGTTCGGGCTTCCGAACCGATGGATGCATCAGTATCCGGAGCGCATGGCCTTCGGGGTCAGCCCCCAGTCGTTCAGGATGATGCGCGAGTCCGGGTTCACCGACTTCCTGTTCAAGCGGATGGCCTACGGAAGGTTCCTGCGCGCAGACGGAGAGTATTCGCTCGCCATACAGGCCGGCATACTCATGGCGGGATCCTACCCAATGGAGTGGAACATGCATCCTGACTTGCGAAGGCCGCTGTCGTCGCTCAACTTCACCGAGTTCCAGGACTTGGACGCCGTCTATGGAAACATCCCGGGAGCCTATCCAGTTCCGTCTCCCAAGTATCTGAAGCCGATGGTGTATCATTTCACCGGATCTCCGAAGCCGTGGGAGGGTACGTCGTTCAACCAGGAGGTGTGGGACCGCTACACCCGTCTCGCAGAAGCCGTTTCAAGGAGCGCAGAATGACATACTCCATAGTGTTTTCACTGATAGTCACACCGTCCATAGCCCCGTACGACGAGGCCATGGCGTCTGCCGGCAGCCTCATGCGCAACCTGCCGATGGACTCGTTTTCGCACAGGATGCTGGCCTACGACAAGAGGTACGCCAGCTACGGCAGGGTGTCGGAGCTGCTGTCCGTGCTGGACGGGTTCGAGCCGGTCGAGGTCCCTCCAATGGATAGGTCGCTGCAGCTGTGCGGGTGCAGGCAGCTGGACTTCGTGTCCTCGGCCTTGTCGGCCCATGAGTCCGACGCAATCCTATCCGTGCCATCCAACTGGCTGCTGCGGTACAGGATCGACGTCTCTAAGTCGCTTCTGGCCGCCACATCTCCGGACGTGTTCTCGGTGTTCCTGGGAGGATGCCCGCTGGCGCACGTTGACGCTGGAGGATACTTCTCCATGTGCGACTCAACGCTTCCCAAGTACCGCCGCCTCAGGACGTCATCGTGGAACCTGCCCGGCCTGGACAGGGGCGAGTGCCCGTCGATATTCAACTCGGTCAACTTCCCGGAGATATTCAAGGCCGGGCAGTGCAACCTTAACTTTCTGAACCGGTGCGGATGGGATCCGAAACTACAGGTGCTGTACCCCGAATCGCTCAAGTCGTCTCCGTCAGACCTGAAGCCGGAGCCATTCGTTGACATTGTGGGGATATGCCCCGAATACTGGGACAGGTTTGAACTTGAAAGGAGCTAGAGATGTCAGAATCATACGACACCCTCAAGGACCTGCCACGCGTTCCACACGCGGAGGGCACGGTTAAGACCGGAATGCAGACCGGAGTAGGTGGAAACCCTCCTGACAAGAAGTACATATCGTACGGCGAGCCAGTCGACATAGCCGTGGCGGCCGCCAACCTGCGGGCGAGGGTCAAGGGCGAGAAGCCGATCATAGCCGGCGGAATTGACGACGAGGACGAAAGGTTGTACAATAAACCTGAACCAACCGGTCCGTTCTCGAAGATGCGCGTGGCGCAGGGCAGGGCCCTGACGGCAGGCGACGTGGAGAGGATAAAGTCCGGCGGTTCCGCAGGGCCTTCCGGCAAAGTCATCTCTGGCCCTCGCGCCGTCGATGGGAATGCCGAAAAAAAAGCTCCGGGGAACTTAGTTTCTTCATACCCGGACACTCCTGGGCAGGTTGACGGGCGGCGCGAGGGCCTTTTTCGTTCAATGGGCGGCCCGGCCGGAAGAGAGCCTCCGCAGCCGGAGGACGACACGGCGCAGCAGCTTAACGGAGGACAGCCGAAGGTCGTGTACGTCGACAGGCCAGTCGAGGTCGAGAAAGTGGTCGAGGTCGAGAAGGAGACTGAGGCGTCAAGGTGGCTCAGACAGCGCACAAGGGTCATGATATCGACCTCGGAGACCACGTTCAGCGTGTCTGCGGTGGCTGTCGTAAGGTCGGAGCACGCCGTGACCGTTATCCTGCCGACGTCCAACGACGCCATGACGTTCATACCCAGGACAGGCGCCAGGATAAAGGTGCAGTACAAGGGGTCGGACCCGCTCGACACCGTGTTCACCGGGGCGGTGTTCGACATACCGGAACTCGGGATACTCGGCCTGGCGTTCCTGATACCCCGTCCGGCCGATGACGCCGGCCGCGGCTAAGCGATGTTGACGCAGAGGACATTTTAAGGTATCATCTATTACCGAGGGCATCTAATGGACAAAGATCTAAAAGAACGCATAATCGAAGAGCTGGAATCGCTTTCCGCGGCCTTGGACAGGGCCCGCGAGGCGGCCGGCAGGCTGAACTACCTGTTCGACGCCGCATCCGGACGTCCCTGCGGGAGCCATGATCCGGATTCGGATTCGGACACGGCCTCAGGCCAGGACGAGTCCACCGCAGGCCGGATGACGCTTAGGGATTTCGTGAGGGAGGTTCTCGACAGGTCGAGGTACGCCGTCCCGCGTGACATCCTGAGGTTCCGGATAGTGGAGGACGAAAACGGCGTCAAGGCGGTCAGGTTCAGGCTTGACCAGGCCGCCCCGTACTATGGCGGCCATGCGTTCAGATACGTCGAGGAGTTCACGGTGTACGCGCACAGGGACATGTCCAACACCGTGGCCGAGTTCGACGAGGCCGTAGGCCATCTGCATCTTGTAAGGGTGCCGCTGAAGCGCGAAGACCACGACGACTGGGATTCGCTGGACTGATTGCAACGATATTCACGGGAGGGTTCGCCATGGTAAAGACAGGTGTTGTTGACGGTGTCGTGAAGACAGCGTCCGCTGACAACGAGGGTGACGCGGTCGGGTCCGCGGCCAAGTGCATCGCAGCCGCCAGGGAGGCAGTGTCCGGCCTGTCGGAGGTCAGGTCATCCGCCGAGAAGGCAAGGGACGAGGCGCGCAAGTCGGCGGCCGAAGCCGCCAGGGGCCGTTAGCCATGGCGACCCAGAACAATCCGTTCGGAGGCGTCGATTCCTGGGGCGCCAGGGCCGACGCCTACAAGTACCCGAACCCGTTCTGCGACATCGCGTCGGTGTACCTGCCGACCAATCTCAACGACGCGTTCGAGTGGATGGAGTTTCTGATGCTCACGATGCCGCCTTTCATGGCGGTCGTCAACCGCGTGGTCAGCTACTTCCTCACCGAGATAGAGGTCAACGACGTCTCCGACGACGTCCGGGACAACTACCGGGAGGTGTTCGACGACCAGCTGCATCTCGTGCAGAAGCTCCAGGACATCGGAAAGGACTACTTCTGCTTCTCCGGGGACACGCTTGTCCACACTTCAGATGGGCTGGCCCGCATGGACGACCTCGCCAGGCTTGGCAAGCCGGTGGACGTGTGCGGCATAGACGGCAGGTGGCACAAGGCCGTGTTCAAGTCCTTCGGCGTCCAGAAGACGGTCGAGCTCGAGTTCGGAAACGGGCGCAAGGTGAGGACCACGCCGTCGCACCAGTGGTGGGTGGACGCCGGCGACGACGGGGACGGCCTGTCTAGGGTCCGGACCGACGGCCTCAAGTACTGGTTCAAGGTGCCGGTTAAGGACGTCCCGCGCCCGGAGAAGGACAGGGACTACGACCGAGGGGTTCTCCACGGCATGGCCCTGTCCTCCGGCGGCAACCCCGTCAAGGCCAAGAAATGCGTCCTGGACTGGTACTCCGACCACATAGGCGTAGAACCGCAGGACTGCATGCTCGTCCCGCCGGCGCCCGAGAAGTCGAGGTCGTACTGGTACGGTGTGTTCACCGGAATGGCCGAGACGGCCGGGTACATGCAGCCGCGCAAGCACTGCATGTTCATCTCACATCCGGACCTGTCGGTGCTCGAGCGTCTCAAGGAGGGGTTCGAGTCGGTCGGTCTTGCGGCAAGGTCGGTGTCCAGGCGCAGGATATGGAACGGCGAGGTCAGGTACTACATGCCGTTCTCCTGCCGCCACCTGTCCGAGGACGACTTCATGTTCGAGGAGACCGTGGAGAAGTTCAGGGCGATGATGGCCGACGCCCCGGCCCCCAGGTACTACACCGGCGTCAGGCGGTCCCCGGAGCCTCCACGCGAGGAGGAGGTGTTCTGCTGCGAGGAGCCCGAGACGCACACGTTCACGCTCGCCGGCGGAATCGTCACCGGAAACTGCTACGGCAACAGCTTCGTGTCTCTGAACCTTCCGTTCGAGCGTTATCTGAAGTGCCCGGACTGCAGCACCGAGATCCACATATCCAAGCTCAAGTACGACTTCAAGGCCGACACCGGAAGGTTCATGTGCGAGTGCCCGAAGTGCAAGAGGGGCAAGGTGGAGTTCGAGCGCATAGACCGGCGCCTCAGGGACACGGCCAAGATAAACGTCATACGGTGGAACCCCAAGCGCATAAGGCTCAAGGTACATCCGATAACCGGCGAGATCAAGTACTACTACAAGCTCGAGGAGAAGTTCGTGCAGCGGGTCAGGGAGGGCAACCCGTTCTACATCAACACAACCCAGTGGGGCTTCATCGAGACGTGCTGCGGCGACAAGGCGCGCAAGAACTCCACGGAGTGCCTCTTCGAGTTCGACGAGGGCCAGATCTACCACATGCGTGACACCGTGTTCGCCGGCCTCCAGGACAAGATCAAGGGCTGGGCGATACCCCCGCTCCTGCCGTACTTCAAGCTGGCGTACTACATCCAGCTGATGCGCCGGTATGACGAGGCGATAGCCCTCGACTTCATCATGCCGTTCCGGATCCTGTACCCGCAGGGCCAGGCCCCGGGCGGCCAGGACGCCCTCACCATGGTGTCCATGCAGACGTTCATCTCGGCCATGAGCCAGATGATCGAGAAGAAGCGGGCCAACATGACTGCCATCGAGGTGGCCCCGTTCGCGATCGGATACGAGCTCATCGGCGGCGAGGCCAAGCAGCTGGCGCCGAAAGAGAGCATCCAGCAGGCGGAGCAGGAGCTTCTCAACGCCATGGGGTTCCCGCAGGAGCTCTTCGCCGGCACCCTCTCGCTTCAGGCGGCGCCTGTCGCGCTGAGGCTGTTCGAGCGCGAGTGGAACCCGCTCGTCGACAACATGAACTCGATTCTGCAGTGGATCTCCGACCAGGTCGCCCGCTACTTCATGTGGGACAAGGCGTCCGTCAGGTTCACCCCGATCACGCTCGCCGACGACATCGAGAAGAAGGGCCTCCAGATGCAGGCCGCAGCAGGCCAGGACATCTCCAAGCAGACCGCGTACCGCGCCATGGGCATCGACTACCTCAAGGAGCAGGAGCGCGTCATCAAGGAGCAGCAGGACGTCCAGAAGATGCAGGAGAAGGCCATGGCCGAGGCGCAGGCCCAGCAGGCGAACGGAGCCATGGGCGGCGGCGATGGCGGCGGAGCCGAAGGCGGCGGGGAGTCCGGCATGTCCGGTCCCGGCGGCGATGTCGGCGCCACACCTGGCGACGTCTTCCAGCAGGCCCAGGAGATCGCCAGGCAGCTCATCGCGGCCAACAACCCGGCCCATACAAGGCAGACGCTCGCGCAGGTCAAGAACACCAACCCGACTCTGTGGGCCATGGTCAAGGGCCAGCTCCAGGAGCAGAGGCAGCAGCTATCGTCCGAAGGCAGGCAGATGCTCGTCCAGCAGATGCAGCAGGAAGGATGATGAAACAGGGTGGATGGCATGGAAGGGTTGCTGTTCTTCTACGCGGTTGAAAAGGAGGCGTACCTGCAGTTTGTACTGCCGTTCCTGTATTTTGCCGAAAAATACAATCCAGGTTCAAAGTTTGAGATAGCCGTTGTAAACGGGGACGTTCCGAAGTGGATTTCAGACGGACTTTCAATTATGAAGTCTCCCGGAGACATATCCGTATACAGTCTTGAAAGCAAGTCTACCGCTGCCATCAGCAGGTGGCTGTTTGAACCAAGGACGCCTTCTGAATTCGTATATACAGGCGACATAGACATCATGATATCCGAGCCTGTTGCCCCGTACCATGTCGGACGCATGGAGGAGTGCGGGTCGTGCTACAGCAACACGGTGAGGCCAAACAATTCCGGAAGGATGTCCGGACTACAGTTCATGAGTCGGGAATGGTATGCCAGGACAAGAACGGCGCGTGAAAAGCGAATTTCAAATAAAAACAGCACACGCGGCATGAACGACGAGGTCGTACTGATGGACATTGTACGCGAAAGCGGGCTTCCAGTCATAAGCGAGCCCAGGCCCGTGCATGGCGTCCACATGTCGCTTCACAGAAAACCGTTTTGGAAATCATCATACATGATAAACGTTTTGCCGGACGAGTTCAGGCCGCAGTTCGAAGAGACCGTGTCAGAGGCTCGGTTTAAGCTAATTGTCGATGCATGCCCGATGTTCAGAGACACGCTCAGCGAATTCATAGAGTATGTGTCTGGAGATGCGTCCGAAAGCGATTTCCGTAACGCAGCCGGGCCAGTAACGGGGTAAAGCCGAAAACCGCCGTCCACGGGTGTGGCGGCGGACACATCGTACAACAGGGACAAAGCGAAAAGGATCGGCACCCGGCTGCGGGACGGAAAACACGCCATGTTCGATTTCGGAAAATACGTTGACGCCGTGTACGTCCTTCATTTCTCCGGCAATGCGTGGCGCAGGAGATATCTCGAGCCAGAGCTTAGGAGGGTAGGTCTTCTTGGGTCTCCGCTGCTTCACTGGAGGATCAGCGGAGCCAAGCCGTTTCTGTCTTCAGACAGGATTGACGCGTCTAACAGGTACGCCCACGACATAATCCACGAGAACATAGACATACTGGAGGACGCCCTGGACGAGGGATATTCCAGGATAATGGTAATGGAAGACGACATAGCGTTTGTAAAGGACCTGTACGCCATTTCGCTCGCGTTTAACAAGACTCCTCCAGGATTCAGCGTGCTTCACCTTGAGTGGGTGACGTCAAAGCCAGGTCTCTTGCCGAAAGGAGAGCGGTGGTCCGGGGACGTGCATATGACACTAGGGGAGGGGTGCTCCGTTTTCAGTCGTACAGGCATGAAGGAGCTTCTAAACCGAATTTCAGCCCCCGGGTTCCGCCCGATAGACCTGGTGTCAAGGGATATTCCCGGGTGCCATGTTGCGACTCCAAGGCTCGCCATACAGCTTCCATTCCTGTCAAGCGGCAGCAATGGGGCGTACGGTGTGGCTGGTCATGTGCTGTCAGAAGACTGGAAAAGGTACAGTTTTCCTGACGACTTCATTCCCGGAGTAGGGGTAGTTCCTGGAAAAAAGTGCTTTGAGAGCCTTATTCCAGCCGTGGTAGCCGCCGTTGCAGAGCATATGTCGTCTGGAACACTGTCCGACCCTACGTGCGGAAGGCTGTACAGGGCGGCCTCAGAGCACAGGGGGGAGAATCCCGCGGCGTATGCCGTCGCGATGGCTATGATCGCCTCAGCGCGCCAAGGACTTGTATCTCCGTACCTGGCGCTTGCAAAGCTATGCCCGAAGTCGTCGTTCCCTGGAGACGAACAAAGACGAATACTCAAGATGGCCTCCGAAGTGGCTGGCGATAATTTCGACCGGGACATATACTCAGTCCCGGGACCGTCAGGCGATTTAGCCGGAGACGTCTCCAACGCCGACATGGAGCCTCTGTTCAGGGACATAGTTGAATCGTCCGCCCCGGGAGACCTTGACGGACCGGACGGAGACCTCATAAGGTTCTCGGCCTATCAGCTTCCGGAATGGCGCGATGTCGAGGAAAGTTCAAATGGTTTAGATGGATGACCATTTGTGCCTGCGGCCTTTTTTGTGGTATACTTTATGCAAAGGAGGCCGCGCAATGTCCGCCCTGTTCGAGTTCCTTACGAACCTGCTAGGGTTCATAACCGGGGTTTTCAGCGATAAAAAAGAGAACAAGGAAAACCTGTGGTCCGAGATACTGGACTGCAGGTCGAAGCTTTCCGTGGCGCTCGCCGAAGGCCGGATAACCGACGTCGCTGTCCTCAGGAAGGAGCTGGAGTCCCTTATGAGACGGTATTCAAAGTACATCAGGTCGGAGGAGCGCGCCTTCAGGCGCGGGGCCAAGGGCGGGATAAAGTGGGCCTCGTTCTGTCTGTCGGCGGTTATTCTGGCCGTATCAGGATGCGCCAACACCAAGTCGAGGCCGCAGCAGCAGGTGCTCGTGATAGGTGAGCGTATCCACGTCCTGGAGCCAGGTTCGGACCTCAAGGTTCCGCAGCTTGTCCCGCCGGCCAGAAAATGGTACCTAGTAGACGACGTGGCCATACTGCAGTGGCTTGGAATACCTTTTGACTACGGAAGCCCCGGTCCTGGCGACAGGAGGGACGTAATAGTGTCGGACGTTCGGGACGGGGCGATGTCCGTGAAGACATACAGCTACGATTCCAAGGCTGACAGATGGGTGGAGGTTGTTCCGAGATGAGGGATTTCAGAGGACTTTTGAAGATGGCGTTCTTCGGCCAGCCGGAACAGCAGACCGTCGGCCAGTTCATGAACGCGTGGAACGCGAACCTGAACGCGAACCCTTCCATAAGGCACGACGCCTTCCAGCGCATCAACAGCGCCGGGCTCGACGTAAAGCAGCCGGCGTCGAGGATACCGTACGTGCTCGGCGGCGGTCTCGTTGGGCGTACCGCGGCGTCGTATCTAGGCGCCAATCCGTTCTGGAAGGGCGTCGCGACCATAGGCGGGGCCATGTACGGCAACCACATGTACAACAAGAACCACCCCGACCCCAGGATGGAGCCAGTAGCGCCAGGACTTGTCAGGAGGGGTTTCTAGCATGACAGCGTACGAACATGGCTTCATGAGCAAGTGCGCCGAATACGGCATAGGCCCGTTCTACGCGGGGCGCATGCTGAAAATTGCGCAGCAGCCTGATCCGTTTGGGTGGGATGAGGAGTTTGACCCTGATCTTTATGACGAAGACTCGCCTGAGGCTATACGTGAACGATGGGTTGAAGAACAGATAGCTAAAAATCCGAAACTATACAGTAATTTAGGCCCGGCAAAGCAACGAGCCTTCTGGCGCAGAGAATACGACACCACCCAGCGTAAGCCAGGAACTTACGAAGGCGGTGTAAGGACCATGGATGAAAATGGCAACCCTGTTGAAATAAGCCCAGAGGACCAGAAGATGGTTGACGCCGCCAGACATGTGCGGGAACTTATGAGCGGTGCGAGCAGTCGACTACCTACCCAGCCATCCGTTCAGCCGCAGGCACAGACATTTGTCCAGCAGCCTGCACAGCCGGCGTACAACGAACGCGTCATGGACGACTTCGCCGGATACGAGGGCCAGGTCCACGACGTGGAGCGCGTTCCGACGCACATCAACAACGCTGTCCAGCCGCCTAAGACCACTCCTCCTGTTCCTCCAGCGCCACCTCCTCCTCCTCCTGCACCCCCTCCCGCGCCACCTCCGGCTCCTGCGCCAGCACCTACTGCCGCACCGGTCCAGACCCCTTCACAGCAGCGTGACCAGATGTGGGCCGGCTTGAACGAGCAGCAGAAGAACTCGTTCAGGACGTGGGCCCAGAAGGACGGGCGCGGAAAGACGTTCGGCGCGATGTTCCGAGGCGCCGACGGCAAAATAGACCAGGCCGCCGCGAACAAGTTCCTTAAGGACAATCCGAATTTCCTGACCGGCACCGATGCCGACAGGGATGCGATTCTAAAGCAAAGATACGGGCAGCTAAACCAGCAGCAGGCCGACGCCTTCCACAACAGCCAGGAGTACAAGGCGTACAGGCAGTCCGCAGCGGCCAGGCAGCAGGCTGCTAGGGACCGCGCCGCCAAGACTTCGTTCAGGACTCCGACTCCGAACGGGTGGGCCGAGGGCAAGGACTCGAGCGGAAACTCGTACCGCGTGCACCAGGAGGACGCCGCTGCGGCGGCGAAGTGGCTTGCCGAGATAGACAGGGCCAATGCGGCGGCCAAAGGCAATACGCAGCCACCGAATGCCGGAACGGCCACGGTGACGCGCAGGTACGGCAACCCGGCGCCGAAGAAGATCACCAAGATCGAGGATCGTGGCGGCGACCCTGGCATGAGGACGTTCAAGCAGCCGGTCAGGTACGGCTATCATTACAGAGGTTGATGAGACATGGCCGAAGAAGACAAGGTCCCGGACTTCCTGCGCGAGTTTGACGACGCCAAGTCGGCCCGCCGGAACATCTACGACAACACGCTTGAGGCGATGAGGAAGCGCTTCCCCATTGAGGACGACAACTACCGCCTCGAGCTTAACGACCTCCATTACGACGGGCCTCTGGAGTACTCCCTCGCCGAGCAGAAGAAGGCGCTTCTAAACAACCGCAATCTCCGTACCAACCTGGTTGGCACGTGGCGGCTCGTTGATAAGAAGACGGGAAACGTCGTCGATGAGCGCAAGGACTCCGTGATGCAGGTGCCGTACTGGACAGACCGCGGCACGATCATCAACAACGGCTCCGAGTACACGGTCATCTCCCAGTCGAGGTTGCGTCCCGGCGTGTACGCCCGCAGGAAGTCCAACGGGGAGCTCGAGGCCCAGTTCAACATCAAGCCCGGTACTGGCCGCGCCTTCCACATAGGCCTGCAGCCCGAGACCGGCGTCATGACGCTCCAGACGGGGCAGGGCTCGATGCCGCTGTACCAGATACTGAGGGGGCTTGGAGTAGACAACAAGGACATAGTCAAGTACTGGGGCGCCGACGTTGCGGCGGCAAACGCGCAGAAGGCCGACGCCCAGGCCTGGAACAAGCTGTACCGGAGGATGGCCGGCTACAAGGCCGTTCCAAACGCCACGGAGGCGGACAAGATCCAGTTCGTCAAGGACGCCGTGTCGAAGTACGAGGTCGACCCAGAGGTCGTCGAGCGCACCATGGGGCTCAGGAACGTGTCGACTGTGACGCCGGAGCTGCTTCTCAGGGCGTCGCAGAAGGTTTTGAACGTGTCCCGCGGCGACGAGAAGCCGGACAACCGCGACAACCCGAGGTTCAGCAAGTTCTACGGGGTGGAGGACTACTTCAAGGAGCGTGTCGAGAAGAACGCCGGCCGCCTGGCGAACACCTTGCTTTACAAGGCCCGCAGGAACGGCAGCCTGAAGGGAATACAGCGCAACGCTCTCAATCCGTGGGTCGACACAATCATAAACGGCTCCGGGCTTGCCATGCCCGGAGAGGAGGCGAATCCTCTTTCCACCCTGGAGCAGATGTCGCGCATCTCCAAGTTCGGACTTGGCGGCATAGGGTCGAAGGACGCCGTGACCATGGAGGCCCGCGACGTCCAGGGTGACTACCTCGGTTTCGTGGATTCCATCCAGGGACCGGAGTCTGAAGCCATCGGTGTCGACGTGCGCGCCGCGTACAAGACGTTCCTCGGCAAGGACAACAAGCTTTACGGCGAGTTCATCGACAACCAGACTGGCAAGAAGGAGTACGTCGACATCGCCACGGCCTCCGACAGGCTCGTGGCCTTCCCAGGCCAGGATCCGAACGCCAAGTACGTCATGGCGATCAAGGACGGCATACCGCAGCGCGTTCCGCGTGACGAGGTGAGATACACGGTCCCGTCGTACGCCCACATGGTCGCCTCCAACACCAACATGAACCCGATGCCGACCGGCGTTCAGGCCGGCAGGCAGTTCTACGGGTCGAAGTTCTGGTCTCAGTATCTGCCGCAGGCGAAGGGCGAGACGCCGCTTGTGGACACCCTGATGCCGGACGGCAAGCTCACCTGGCGAGAGTACTACGGCCGCAAGGTGGGGACGCTCAGCTCTGATGTCGACGGCGTGGTCACCAAGGTGGACGACGACAAGGTCGTCATCAAGGGCAATGACGGCAAGACGTACACCAGGGAGCTCACAAAGAACGTACCGTTCAACCGCCTTAGCCAGATAAGCTACTTCCCGGCCGTGGAGGTTGGACAATCGGTGAAGGCCGGCGACATGCTGGCCCACTCGAACTACACCGACAGGAAGACCGGCGCCATCAACATGGGGCAGAACCTGCATGTGGCCATAATCCCGAACGGAGGTTCGTTCGAGGACGCATACGTGATCAGCGAGGCGGCGGCAAAGAGGATGGCGACAGACCGGCTGTACAGCTTCGACCACGAGACCAGGAACGGCGTCACCATAGGCAAGAACAAGTTCATTTCGGCGTATCCATCGAAGTTCACGAAGGAGCAGGTCGAGACGCTTGACGACAACGGGATCGTAAAGCCGGGAACGATTCTTCACAGGGGCGACCCCATCGTGCTGTCTCTCGGCCCGAAGATGCTCTCGTCGCAGGACAAGGCCCTCGGAAAGCTTTCAAAGGCTCTCAGAAACTCCTACACCGACCGTTCGGAGGTGTGGGAGCACGACTACGAGGGGAAGGTCGTCGACACGGCCGTGACTTCCAAGGGGGCCAAGGTTAACGTGTCGGCGCAGCCGCCGGTCCGCGTCGGAGACAAGCTGTCCCCGATGGCCGGCATCAAGGGCGTCGTGGGCCAGATCATCCCGGACGACCAGATGCCAAGGGACGCCGTGACGAACCAGCCGTACGACATGCTCATGAACACCATGGGCTTCCTGTCCCGCGTTGCGCCGAACCAGATCATCGAGATGAACCTGGCCAAGGTTGCCAAGAAGACCGGAAAGCAGATCCGGATTCCGCAGCTTCCGCCTCCCGAGGGATGGTACAGGTGGGCGCAGGCCCAGATGAAGGCCGCCGGCGTTCCCGAGACGGCGGACGTGTTCGACCCGGTCACCGGTCGTACCATGAAGGGCATCGGCGACGGGTACATGTACACGATGGCGTTCCACCACCTTGCCGAGAAGAAGGCCTCCGCGGTGGGTGCCGACGGGTCGTACACGCAGGACGAGCAGCCGTCGAAGGGCGGCTTCTCCGGAGGCAAGAAGACCTCCGGAATGGACCTCTGGGCCATGCTGGCCCACAATGTGCCGGATGTCATAAAGGATTCCCAGGCCATACGTGGAACCAGGAACGACCAGTACTGGCGCGCCCTGCAGCTCGGTCTTCCGACTCCGGAGCCCGAGGAGCCGTTCATCTACAAGAAGTTCCTGAACACTCTCAGGGCCGGCGGCGTAAACGTCACCGAGAAGGGCGCCATCACCAAGATCATGCCTCAGACCGACAAGGACGTCGACCAGCTTGCGCAGGGACGCGTCATTACGTCGGCCGACATGGTCGACTCAGATTTCGAACCCGTCAAGGGCGGCCTTTTCGACCTTGGCAAGACAGGCGGGATGGGCGGCAACCAGTGGTCCATGATACAGCTCCCGGAGCCGGTTCCGAACCCGATCATGGAGGAGCCTGTCAGGCGCCTTCTCGGCCTTACAACATCCAAGATGGAGGACATACTGGCTGGCCGCGAGAAGCTCGACGGGAAGACCGGAGGCCAGGCGCTCAAGGATGCGCTGTCCAAGGTGGACGTGGACAGGCGCATAGCCGAGTCGAAGCGCGGTATAACCACGCTGCGCGGCCAGAAGCGCGACGACGCCGTGAAGGTCTACAGGTACCTAACCGCCATGAAGGAGCAGGGCCTGAAGCCGCATGACTGGATGGTGTCCAAGGTGCCGGTGATCCCGCCGGCGTTCAGGCCTGTGTCGAAGATGGGCGATGTCGCGCTTGTCTCCGACATGAACGAGCTCTACAAGGACATACTCGAGAACGCCAAGAACTTCGAGGAGCTCAGGAAGGACGTGTCCGACGACGGCTTGGCCGACGAGCGCCTGAACATCTACAACTCGGTGAAGGCGGCGTACGGCCTTGGCGAGCCGATCACCCCGGAGAACGCCGCGAAGGGCGTGAAAGGGGCCATGCGGCAGGTGATAGGGTCGAGGCCCAAGTTCGGGATGTTCCAGAACAAGGTGCTGTCCAAGGCTGTTGGAGGTGTGTCGCGTGGCGTCATCTCGCCGGACCTCAACCTGGACATGGACCAGTGCGGGATCCCAGAGGTCATGGCGTGGCCGATGTACAAGCCGTACGTCATGCGGGAGCTTGTCAGGAACGGCTACCCGTCTGTCACGGCCGTCAAGATGATAGCCGACAGGACGGACACGGCAAGGCACGTTCTCGAGAAGGTCATGTCTGAGAGGCCCGTCATACTCGATCGCGCCCCCACATGGCACAAGTACAACTTCATGGCGTTCAAGCCGTTCCTGACCGATGGCGACACCATACGCGTGTCACCGCTGATCGTCAGCGGGTTCAACGCCGACTTCGACGGAGACCAGATGAACGCCCATGTCCCGTCGTCGCAGAAGGCGGTGCAGCAGGCGTACGAGAAGATGCTTCCGTCAAGCAACCTCACGTCGATGACGGACCTCAAGTCGCCGAGGCACACCCCGTCCAAGGAGCAGATCTTCGGCCTGTACGCCCTCACGAAGGGCATGGACACGACAAAGCCCGTCAAGGTTTTCAACAGCGTCTCGGAGGCCAAGCAGGCCTACGCCAGGGGCGAGATCGGCCCTAACGACCCGATCGAGATTCTCGGGAGGTAGCCATGAGAAACTTTAGTTATGTTGGTCTTCTGAAGCTGGCAGGCCCGTCGTGGAAGGACAAGGCAAGCGCCAGTGTTCCTGGAGCTAAGAAGGTAGTCGCGCAGCAAAAACACGATTCCGAATACAGGCGTGCAAACCCTTCTGCCATGGGATCTCTCGCCCAACAAAAGGCATGGATTCGGCAACAAGGCCAGAAAGCTCTTTCAAGGCAGACTCCGGAGGTGCAGGCAAAATTCTGGGATGACGCTCGTAAATATCAGGCCAATGCCGCGAGATTCAGAGCGGCGGCAGGGGCTTTCATGCCTGGTCTTGGACTTATTGGTGCCTCTGGAATGATGGGAACTGGAGATACAATTGCCTCAAGAATTGAGGGTAAAGACTGGCTTGACAGCACCAAGGACGGTGCAAGGTCTGCATTGATGACGTACGCGGGAGGGAAAGCAGCAGATACCGGCTTAAGACATGCAGTTGGGTTAGCAAAGCGTTTTATACCTCGTTTTCGTAAGTTTGCGCTTAGACTTAATGCCAGAGACCCGTATCACAATAGCTTAAAGACAAAGGTAACAAACTATGACATTCCAGTTAGAGAACCGGCGGCCCAAGGTGACATGTATCTGTCACATGCCGCTGCTCAGGGTCGGCTTCCTCAGGCTCAAACGTCAGCGCATGCCAAGTTTAACACCGCACAGCAGTATATAAGCGGCGAGGATTCAGTTATGCCCTCGCTTGGGCTTACGTCAGGTAAAAGGGTCACGCATTATGGCAGCGGGTACGCAAATGGGCATGGTTCGTTTTCTGACAACAGCATACCTGTAAGATATTATTATGACAGTTCTGTACTGAAAAAACCCAGAACGGTCATATTCCATACGAATGATGCGTGGACGCCAACGTATGAGGGAGTACGCAGAGAGTATGGGAACTTAGCTGACTCAGCAGTACGTGAACGAATGTATTCCGATCTTTTCTCCAGATCTAAACAACTATCCCCGAATATATCTGCCAAGGACGCTGTAAGACTGAATAAGGCCGGCATACTTGAGGGAGATGCTGGAAGAGTGTTCGAAGTTAAACCGTACAGCGATCTCGGCTTAAGAGACATACGTGCTGCGTCTATAGGGACAAACGGCAATCTATCTGAGGCTGGTGTCGCAAGGATGGAGGAGCTGCTAGGGGACGCTGGAATACCATATTACTTCACAAGAGAGCCAGGGAACTTTAGAATCCCCGGGATGAAGTACCCAGAGTTTGTTTTGAGCCCTGAAGAGATGGTGCAACATTTTGCTCCTAACATAACCGGCTTATAGCAAAAGAGGTTGTTGAGCAAGGACTAGTCATGAGAGACACATCAAAGGACAGGAAGTTCTTCGTCAAGATGGACATGCACCGTGAGGTTGTCATATCCGTCATGGCTCCCGACGAGGATTGTGCAATGGATATGGCCGCATCTGTCGTTGACGAGGCCGTAAGGAATGTATGCACTTTTTGCAAGAGCGCCAGCTTCCAGGATTCGGCAACTCTGGGTGAGGAGCAGCCGTTCATAGAGTTGTTCAAGGCCCGCAGCTTCAGATATCCGCAGCTCGCGAAGCAGGAGGTAGCCAATCCCGATGAGTTCAAGTCCGGACATACGCAAGAGGAGTGGGACATACTGGAGGAGGCCGCCAAGCTTCCGTCAAACTACTAGGGTGAACAGATGCCGACGACCATTGGACAGATACTTGTGAACGAGGCGCTCCCGGAGAAGTTCCGGGACTATAATCGCGTTCTCGGGGCCGACGGGATGGAGGACCTTCTGAAGCGCATCATCCAGGAGGATCCAGACTCGTACCGCGACGTGTCGTACAAGCTGATGCGCATAGGCGCCAAGGCCGCATACGACACCGGCACGACGCTGAAGCTGTCTGATCTTGAGCCGGCCCTTGACAACACCGAGCTGTACCGCAGGCTTGACGCCGCCGAGGACGCCATACGCGGAGACAGGTCCCTGTCAGACGACCAGAAGCGCGAAAAGCTGTCCGAGCTCTATGACAAGGTGTACTCCGACATCAAGGAGCGCGCCTACGCGTCCGCGGACGCCAGGGGCAACGGGTTCGCCATGCAGGTCAAGTCGAAGGCCCGCGGAAACAAGGACCAGCTTTCAGCCATGCTGTCCACGCCCGGCGTGTACAAGGACCCTAGCGGGCGCACTATACCGATGTTCATCAGGCACAGCTACGCCGACGGTCTTTCCCCCGCCGAGTACTGGGCCGGCTCGTACGGCGCCAGAACCGGTGTTGTCTCGACCAAGTTCGCCACCGCCAATGCAGGGGCCCTTGGAAAGCTGTTCTCGTCCGCCTCCGTGGAGCAGGTCGTTACAGAGGATGACTGCGGCACGGTTTCGGGAATGCCCGTGAAGACTGACGACAAGGACAACATCGGGTCTGTGCTGGCGGCCGACGCCGGCGGGTACAAGGCCGGGACCGTGATAAGCAAGGCCGTCATGGCCGACCTCCAGAAGCAGAAGATCGAGGACATCCTCGTCAGGTCGCCTGTGACGTGCAACGCCAAGAACGGCGTGTGCGCCCACTGCGCCGGCATCAGGGAGAACGGAAAGTTCCCCGAGATAGGGTACAACCTCGGACTTAATTCGGCCTCTGCGCTTGCCGAGAGAGTCGCCCAGGGAAGTCTGAACACAAAGCATTCGGGAAAGAAACTCGAGGGGTCCAGCCAGTACTCCGGCTTCGATATGCTGAAGTCAATGGTGACCGTCCCGAAGATCTACAAGGACCGTGCGACCGTTTCGGAGGTCGACGGACGGGTGGAGAAGATCGAGAAGGCGCCCCAGGGCGGTTCGTATGTCTGGGTGAACGACAGCAAGTTCTACGTTCCGTCCGGATACGACGTTCTTGTCAAGGAAGGCGACGAGGTCGAGGCGGGCGACCAGCTGTCCGACGGCGTGGTCAACCCGGCGGACGCCGTGAAGTACAAGGGGATAGGCGAGGGCCGGCGCTACTTCACGCAGCGCTTCACTCAGGCTTACCGTGACTCAGGCTACAAGGGAAACCGCCGAAACGTGGAGGCTCTTGCCAGGTCAATCATCAACAACGTCGTGGTGGACACCGAGGACTCCGAGGGACAGATGCTCCCCGGCGACGAGGTGTCGTACTCCAGGTGGGCGTGGGGCTTCAAGCCCAGGCAGGGTTCCGTCCAGGCGTCGCCACGGCAGGCCGTCGGCAAGTATCTTGAGCAGCCGGCGCTGCACTACACCATAGGGACAAGGGTGACCAAGAAGGTTGCGGACGAGCTTGAAAAGTTCAAGGTTCCCAGTGTACTATATAACGAGGCTCCCCCGGGGGTTCACCCGGAGATGAAGTCGATTGTCGAGACGACCGGCCAGACTGACGACTGGATGGGGCGTCTCGGAACCACGTACATCGGAAAGCGCCTGGTCGAGGACGTCCAGCGCGGCGCCGAGAGTAACTCACAGGGGCTGAACCCATACCCGGCGGTGGCCAAGGGGACCACGCTGGGGCAATGGGGGACGCCAGGGCACAGGAACGAGGAGTTCCACTACTAGGAGGAATACAAAATGAGGAAGTTTAGTTCTGTTGGACTCATGAAGATGGCTGGCGTCGGAGACCCTGCAAAAGAAATCGTATCCACTAACGGCGGTTCATCTGGGTACGATACAAGACTTTTAGGAGGACTTGGCGGAGCGGCGATTGGTGGAATAGCTGGCGCTCTAATAGACCGCAAGAAGCGCTGGCGTGGTGCTCTTATAGGTGCTCTTGGAGGAGGAGCAGCCGGATTCGGCCTCGGCGCCCAGCACCGCTACCTCCAGAACAAGTCGCAGCTTGACGCCCAGTCCAGGGAGCGGGCGCGTCTTGCTGCGGCTAAGGCCGCACGCATCGCCAGAAGGGATGCCATATCCGCACGCCTTGCCGAACATGGCATTACGGACGTAACCCCGTATGGAGACACTGACACCGACATAGCCGACTACGCAGACAGAGCAGATAACGCAATAGCGAGTCGAGACAACATGTTGATGAATCTTACTGTGGAGGATATCGATTTGCTGTCATCTAACGGCAGACGCGTGCTGTTTAGAGCGTATCCTAGCATTGAATCAGCATATTCAAGAGCAGATAAAATCACGCGTGATGCGATTGGACGGGCGAACGCTATCAACCAGAATACTGACCCGGATAAATATCGGAGCGCCTATGACGAGTTTGTCAAGTTAAATACGTCCCCGCTATCCAGCTTTGTACAGTAGGAGACAGCCTATGAGAGACTTTAGAGGACTTTTGAAGATGGCCGGAGTCGGCAAGGTCGCGTTCGCCGGAACAGGCGTCAGCCCGCTCTACGGCAACATGCGGATGATGCAGGCGCCCGAGCTGGCCACGGACGACTACGGCAAGTCGGGACGCATAGAGCTTTCGTTCCCAAACGGTCTGATAATCGACCCTGACAGGCCGTTCACGTCGGTTCACTCGTTCATGAGCGGCGTGAAGCACTCCGGGCTGCAGGACCGCATAACGCCCGAGCTCATCGCAAAGCACACGCACATACCGGTGGAGAAGGTGAACGAGGTCATGGGCCGGATGCCGTACGACAAGCTGGACACGTTCACCGCGGAGCAGCTCGCCAGGCTGGACGCGCCGGCGGCCGAGGCTTTGCAGGCCGCCGTAAATGAGCATGTGCAAAGCAGGCAGGCGGAAACGCCGGCGGCCGGCTCCGAAGGCTCACAGCCCCGGCAGCAGGCCAGTCAGCAGGCAAAGGCTGACAGGCAGTCGGCTGTCGCCCGTCTTGCGGCCGCGTTGAAGAAGGAGCAGCTCAGGTCGTTCGCCAGCAGGCACAAGGTGCCGCTGATGGCCGGCGGGGCCGCGCTTCTCGGAGGCGGTCTCATGGCCCTTTACATGGCCCTCCGCGCCAGAAACAGGCGTCGCAGGGCCGCCGCCGGCAAGGAAACCGTTGTGCCCGCGACCGTGTAGTGGTATACTTTTAACATGGCGAAGCGGGATTTTGAAATGCTTGAGCGGAAAGTGGACGCGTTCATGGACGGACGCGTCCGCTCCGGCATGTCCAAGAGCGCCGCCGTGTCGTTCCTTCCCTGGAACTGGTGGAGGGACGCGGAAAAAGACCCAAACGCCGGTTATGGCGCTAACTGGGGCGACTTCTGGGGGCCTCTGGGCAGCAACCTCAGGCTTCGCAACACGGCATCCCGGGCCGGCCAGATACTTTCGCATGGCGGTACCGACCTTGTGTCGGGCGTGGCCGACCTGGTGGGAGCCCATGAAACGGCCGACAGCGTGCGCGGCTGGCAGAACCAGATGGACGCCACCTACGACTCCATGATGGATCCGGAGATGCGGGCGGCGTACCAGGAGGACGAGTTCGGACGCGCCGCCGGCGAACTTGGAAGCTGGGCTGTCGGCGCCGCGCTCACGGCCGGCCTCGGGTCCAAGATCCGCATAGGCGGAGCCCTTGGAAATGTGCTTTCAAAGGCCCCGAGGGCGTTCAAGGCCACAAGGGGTGTCGGGTGGCTGCTGACCCACATGAGCCCGCTTCAGGCGAAGATACTTCTGGCCACGACCGGGGCCGCGGCAAGTGCGCGTGGAAGGTCTCCGGATTCAGACTCGCCCAGGTATTCCGGCGATGCAAACAAGGTCATGCGCCTCAAGGACGCCCTCAACATCCTCAGGATGAAGGGCGGTGCGTCGTTCGGGTCCGAGCGCGACATGTCCAGGCTCGCCGAAACAATCGTCAATCACCTTTCGACCTACAATCCCAAGGGGGATAGCCAGTCTGTAAGGCCGATGACAATTGGCGGCGAGCGGATATACGGCAGCGACGGCCGTGGAAAGCTGACCGACGAGCCGCTGTTTGTGAACAGCGAGAACGAGCAGAGGCTGTACGAGGAGCTTCTTCCGGTATTCCGCAAGTACCATGAGTCGAAGGCCACGTCCGGGTTCGATTCAAGCTGGTTGGGCAAGATTCTCGGAATGCAGCAGGCCAAGTTCTCCAAGGTCCCCGGCCTTCTCAGGAACGACGACGGCAGCTACACGCTAGTTCCCAGGCCGGAGGTCATGCTGTACAAGGGCCAGTACACGTGGCCCAGGCAGAGCATCTACGAGGCCATAGGATCCAGGCTGGACAAGAAGCATGGGACTACGGACAGCGGCGTGTACACAGGCATAGGCGGTGCAGTAGGCTTTATACCAAGATACGTATCATACAGGGTGGCCCCGGTGCTGTCGGTTCTGCATGATCTGAAGGAGGGGCTGAAACACGGTCGAGGAGGCGATGTTGGCGCCGCGGCCGGGTATGCCGCCGGAGCGCTCATCCCCAACATAGCGCGATGGAAGCTTGGACCGCTTCTGGCATTGTACGGAGGCGCCTACGCCGGCGGGAAGATTCATCCTGGACTGGCCCCCATCCTGTCGGACAACGCTCTCAGACTTGTGTCTGAGGTGGAGTCTAGGTCTGTCGGAGGCGCGACTCCCGGGTTTTTCGCCGGGACACGCGCAAAGAAGTAGGTTTTCGGAGGTAAGAATGTATCGAGTTCCAGAGTTCATATCTGACGACGAGCGCCTAGGCGCGATACAGCACGGCATGATCGCCGAGCTCGCGTCCAGGGGCATAGGCCCGCGTGATTTCGTCGAGATGAACAAGCAGGCGTCAAACAGCGTGTCTGACATAATCGACGCGGCGTTCAAGCTTTCGTTCGGCGCCGGCATCCCGATCGGAGTTGCCACGTACGCCGTAAGCCGTGCGCTGACGCCCACCGTGAGGACCAACAGGGCCCTCAAGCGCCAGCTTGACGAATACAACGACGTGGTGGCGCAGTACGAGAACCAGGTCGAGGAGCGTAAAAAGGAGGACGCGCAGGGCCAGGTCCAGAAGGCCGCCGCGTCCCCCATAGTGGAGGGTCTTGGAACCGGGCTTCTGGCCGGAGGGTCGCTGGCCGCCGTGCAGGCGATCGTGTCCGACTACCTAGAGGCCAAGCGCCAGCGCGAGCTTGCGAAGAAGCGCAAGAGCAACGACGTGTCCCCAGACACCGTCGTGCTCTACCTTCCGAAGAATCAGGATTCGGAATCGCAGGACAAGGCCGCCGAGGCCGGCCTGGGGGTTCGCGACCCGGCCAACGTCAAGGTCGAGCCGGCCGTGGAGTCCAAGGAGATAAAGTACGATCCGGACCCGTCCAAGCAGCCCCGCGAGGTGAACGGCAGGTACTCCACCCTTGGCAAGTCCGCGCAGGAGAACACCGAGCCGGTCTCCAACGGCGTGTGGATCGCCTCGCTCATCGCCGGAGCCCCGCTGGGATACGCCGTGGTTCGCAAGATACACGACAAGCTCGAGGAAAACTCCCTGAAGCGCCAGATAGCCGCGGCCCAGAAGCAGTATGTGGACCTTCTTTCCAGGCCCCAGTCGGAGAAGACGGCAGAGGACCGCGAGTTCCTCGACATGATCTGGTTCGACCCCGGCATCGAGAAGCGTGCGAACATAGGCGGGTGGATCGGTGAGCAGGTCGGCGGCGCGTTCGACAACATGTACCAGCCCCTGGCCAACCTGACGTCTGGCGGCGTGGCCACCGCCATTCTCAGCGCGATCGCGTCGGCCTACGTCACCAACAGGGTCATGCACAAGCAGTTCGACCCGCCCGAGGAAGACGAGGACGAGGACAAGCCGAAGGTCAAGAAGGTTCTTTTCAAGCAGGGGTCTGGCGAGGCGTATGAAATCACCCCCGAGCAGTTCCTGACGACAATCGCCGTAATGCGCGACTGCATGGCCGAGTCGACTCCGTTCGAGAAGTTCGCGGCCGCGTTCGCCGAGGACGATCCGGCTCTCCTTCAGTACAGGAAGGCCGAGGAGTTCGCCCGGTCGCAGGGCTTTAACAGCCCGTACGAGCTCGCCCAGTGGGCACATGGCGACCCGAACGCCACGCACAAGTTCAACTTGAACGCGTACAAGTTCAAGGATGACGCCGGTTTCTGGGCGAGGAACACTCCGAACTGGCTCGGCAGGCAGTTCGACAGCGACATGACGCCCGAGCAGTTCAGGAATTCGGTCGGCGACGAGATGTACGGCAAGCTGACGCCCGAGAAAATGACCGCGATGCAGACCGCGCTCAACAACCAGCAGTACACCGACGTCAACAAGGCTTTCGACAAGGGCATGGATCCGGAGGCCATGAAGTACCTGGTCAACGCCTATGGAAACGAGACGTTTGGAATGGGCAACGACTACACCTACGAGAACTTCGCCAAGGCGCATCCGGAGGTGGCCGGAAAGCTCGCCGGAGTCGCTGGCAGCATCGATCCATCCAAGATAAAGGGCGTCATGATGCAGTACATGCGGTCCCACCCGCATGACTGGCTTGGCATGATAGGCGACAAGGACCACGCCAAGTTCCGCGAGGCCGCGGTGAACCACTACATGCAGAACGCCGGCGGAATAGGCGGGTGGTTCATGCGCCTCCCGGTGGTTGGAAACTGGATCCAGAGCATTGTCAGGGGGTTCGCCGACACCAACATGGGCAAGCGCATGATGATGCGCAAGGCCTTGTCCGGAGTCGGGGTGGAAGGCGACGAGGCCAACGCCGTCGTAGGCCAGTACAAGCCAGGATACGAGGGCTGGAGCCGCATAAAGGTTCCCGGACAGGAGGCGCCGGCGCAGCAGACCGCCGGAAAGCCGGCCCAGACACAGCCCCGGCAGCCTGCTCAGAAACCAGTCCAGACCGCCCAGCAGCCCGTCCCCCCGCAGAAACCGGCCCAACCCCAGCCGCAGCAGCTGGCGCAGCCTCAGAAGGTAACGCCAATTGCCCCAAAGATGGTTTTGACCTAGGAGACGCAGACATGCCCGACCCGTTTGCCATAGGAGCGATGCCCGTGCTGGAGAAGCACGCGGATCTGCTTAGTGCGATGAACGCGGCGGCCGCCATAAAGACCATAGGCGACCAGACCAACAACAGCCTTGAGCGTGGCATGAAGAGCCGTGAGGACAAGCAGAAGCGCAAGGCCCCGGACAAGCTTAGCATGAGCATCGACCCGGCCTTGTTCTCAAAGCTTACGCCTGAGGAGCGCAAGGAGCTGTTCTTCGCCATTAGAAGAATCAAGAGGAGCCAGACATAGATGCGGGACCTGACGTTTCTCATAGGCCTTGTCGACCGGCAGATGCGCAAGCAGGCCGCCAGCGCGGGGTGGGGTTCGTGGTCGTCCCCGGCGTCCCGCCCCGAGAACGCGTCGGGATACGGGGCGGCCGCCCCGGTCGTCGCCGGCGTAGACGCCGACAGGTTTGAGAACGACAACATGCGGTCCGTCGCCCCGGCTGATACGGAAGGTTTCATGCAGATGGCGCCGGAGGAGTATACGACGTTTTTCAACGAGGTGCTTCGCCCGGCGCTTCAGCGCGCCTATACCGAGAACATAGACCAGACCCCGGGGCTTTCGAACGGAAGGCCGTTTTCCAACGACGCCTTCTTCAACAGCACCACCGTGCCGAAGCGCCTGGTGGTGAATGTCGGCGGGTTCGGTTCAGGCGGCGGAAGCGCGGCCGCTGGCGTTGCGAGGCATGTGAAGCCGTCAATGCTCGCCGGCGGACGGCACGTGCAGGATTCACGGGCACCGGACATGGACCGTGACAGCGTCGCGTCCAACCCCATGATGCAGAACGGCGCCGACGTGCCGATGGAGGACGTCATCCAGCTGAGGCAGAACGACTACGAGGCGCTGGACAACGTTCTCAGGACGGCGACCATGTACGGGATACCAGTACAGCTCAACGGGCACTCATACGGCGGGAACACGGTCGGCAAATTCTCCGTGAAGTACCCGAACATACCTACATACCAGACCGACGCGGTGGCGGCCCTTCCATGGAACAGGATGTCGGCGGATGAGAAGCCTGACAACCTGAAGTCGTACACTCCCACCAACCAGTCCAGGTTCTACGGCGTTCCGAACCCGACATTGCTGGACTATGCCAAGTCAACCGTCGGCCTCGGCGACAAGACCACGTCGTGGGACAACTTCTGGGCGAACATCGGGCAGCGTGAAGAGGTCAGACCCGGAAGCAAGGTGTACGAGGGGGACCACATACTCGGCACCGGCGCGACCATTGCGGACTCATACCGCGACGCCGGAACGGAGGCCACCAGAGGCGTTTTGAAGCCGGCCGTCGGTCCCGGACGGGAAGGCGTGCTCGTTGCAAATGGAAACCCGAGGAACCTGCCCGGATCCACGCTTCCGGCGGTCGATTCCGCAGGCCGCACCACCGGTGTCGCGCAGCCCGAGACCGGGCGGCACTGGCTGTCGACCAGCATGTGGAATTGGCCAAAGATGTACCGCGGGGCGGTCAGGTCTGTTGCAAGGTCGGCCTTCGGGCTTCCTGAAAGGGCGCCGACGCCTCCTCCAACCAAGACGCCGTTCATACCAGGATTCACCGACTACTGGGAGAACGTGAGGAAGGGACAGCCGCCTCCGCCTCCTCCGGGAAGTCCGGCTCCGGCGGTCAAGCAGCCTCCGGTGCTGTCGGACGGGGCGAAGAGGCGGCGATGAGCGCCGTATCGCGTTGACAGTTTTTTTACCGTGTGGTATAGTGTAAACAAGGTCGTGCCACGGGCAGACAAAAAGGAGAACTCGATGGATTTTGACTACAAGCAGTACAAGGCGCTGAGAGACCTGCTCAAGCAAGGGCAGTTCGTCCCAATGGATCCCGCCATGGCCGGCGGAGCTCCGGCAGGCGATCCGGCCGCCGCCGGCATGCCTCCCCCCGGAGACCCGGCAGCCGCCGGCATGCCTCCCCCTGGCGACCCCGCGGCAGGCGGAATGCCTCCACCCGGAGACCCGGCCGCAATGGGCGCGCCGCCGCCGATGGACCCGTCGATGATGGATCCGTCGGCCCTTGGCATTCCCCCGCCTGACTCCGGAGACGTGTCACCGTCTGGCGAGCCGTACATGAAGATCACGCCTTCCCAGCTCACCAAGCTCATCAAGCAGTTCGCCGAGGTGTTCAAGGGCGTCCTTGGCATCCAGACGCCCTCAGGCCAGGCCGCACCGGCCCAGGCGGCTGCCCCGGCACAGCCCCAGAACACGCAGTCCGACGCGCAGCTTGCCGAGGTAAACGCCAAGCTCGACGCCATAATGAATGCTTAACCAGGAGGAACAAGACATGACATCTTACGAACAGGGATTCATGAACAAGTGCGCCGAGTACGGCATTGACGGCAAGGCGATTCTCAAGGCCGCGCAGGTCAACATCGACAGTAACACCGCCATCGGCGCCGGAGCCGGCGCACTCCTCGGCGGTGGCCTCGGCGCCCTTACCAGCAGGCAGCACAGACTCCGCAACGCGCTCATCCTCGCCCTTCTCGGCGGCGGAGCCGGAGCGGCCACCGGGCACTACTACGGCGACCAGATCGGCGCATGGGGCGCGGACGCCTACGGCAAGGCCAAGGCGTGGGGCAAGGACACCTACGGCAAGGCCAAGGCGTGGAGCAAGGACAAGGCCGGCAAGATCAAGGCCCGCTTCTCCAAGTCCAACGGCGGTGAAGGCTCCGAGCCGCGCCCCGAGGAAGACATGGCGGCCGAAGAGGCTGCAATCCGAGAGGGTTCCGAGGGCCAGGAGAAGTCCGGTTCGCACCGCGTCAAGAAGGCCGATGCGCAGGCCCTTCTCGCAAACTATGGCCCGGAAGCCCTTGCCGGCCTCATTGCAGGCGGCGGCCTCGGCGCCATCACCAGCAAGAAGCACCGCATGCGCAACGCCATCATCGGCGCCCTTCTTGGCACCGGAGCCGGAATCGGGGCCCGCTACGGGCTGGCCGGTAAGAGCATAAACGCGTTCAACGACATGCTCAACGCCTACAAGGAGACCGGCACGTCTCCGCGCAAGCCCAACATCCCCACGTTCTGGGAGCGCCGCGTCAAGGGGTGGAACCCCGACTTCACCGACGCCGGCAAGGCGCTTGCTGGAAAGCGCACCGAGCTGGCCGGCAAGATCCGCGGAGACGCGGCGGCGTCAGGCGACGGCAAGTAGTCTGTCAGGCCCGGCGCCGTTCCGGTACGGACGCGGAATGGCGCCGGCATCGTCGGTTTGAAACGGAAGAGAGGTATTCGAGTGAAAAAAGGGGTGTCTTCATTGCTGGCCACCGTGCCCGAGGGATTTGGACCGTCGATTCTGAAAGCGGCCCAGGAGCAGCCTGACAACGTTCAGTTCGCGCAGGACTTCTCGAACCTCGCGTTCCAGTTCCTGCAGGACCGTGCTCCGGCCCTGATGAAGTACATCCTGGGGTTCGAGGTAGTTGACCGTTCCGACAACGGCACGCGTGCCGTCGGCATCTTCGGGTTCAAGATCGACGGCAACTACTACTACGTCCCGGCGTTCTTCATGAACTCCCAGGTGAAGGGCGTCAACTCGATCCTGTCCAAGCGCACCAACTCGTTCGTGCCTCTTACCGAGCAGTGGGTGAACTACATCATCAACCGCAAGGCGAACGAGCTTGGCAAGGAGGCTCCCGGAGGAAACCAGAACGAGCCTTCGCAGTTCGAGAACCCGACGTTCGACTTCCTGCAGCGCCCGACCGTCGGACCTCTCGGAGGCCCCCCGTACTCGATGGGCACCGTCGGCCAGAAGGTCGCGGAGGACAATTCCGACTCGAAGCCGTGGTCGTTCGCGCATGCCTGGGACGTCATCAGGGAGGACATCGAGAAGAAGGCCTCGTCAGACCCGGAGTTCCGCAAGGCGTTCTCCGGCTTCTACCTGGCGTTCGACGGCACGCGTCTACCGTTTGGCAAGGAGGCGTCTTCGCCTGTCCGCGGGTACATAGAGAAGATCGGCGGTCCAAAGGCCGAGATGACGTTCCTTGACGCCATGCGCGATCCAGGATTCGCCAACGCGGCGCTTGAGTTCTACACGGGCCCGGCCGCGTTCCATGTCGAGAAGTACCCGTCCGACAACTACATGCTCCGCAAGCGGGCCGAGGAGGTTTCGCAGCGCGCCCCGCAGGTCAAAATCACCTCCGACGCCGGCAGCGAGGAGGAGGCCCGCGAGATTCTCGAGGACGGGTTCACAATCCAGGACAACCGCCCTGAGGAGCGCAGGTCGGACGTCATCGAGACCGACTACGAGGCAAATTTCCAGAACCCGGACCTTCCGGGCGTATACGACGTTCTTGTCAACGGCGGAAAGACGGTCGAGGCCTACGTCCTGCCTCTTGACCCGATGTTCGGGTCCAAGAAGATGGCCGTTTACTTCCCGTCCAACAGGCAGCTCATCTATGCAAAGAGCCGCAACATCCTGTGCGAAGGCGGCGTCAAGGGCAGCCTGAAGGACGTCTACGAGAAGGCGGAGTCGTTAAACGACTGCGGGGTCAGGTCCAACTACATGATGATCGGCAAGTCCGGCACGGTGTTCCCCAGGTTCCACGTGAACAACATCAAGCGCGACAAGGGCGAACGCCCGGTTGTCGGAGGCCATTTCGACTCGTACGAGATCGAGGACAACGACTACCGCTCCAGCCCGACAGACGACTTCACAAACTACTGGGCCAAGGACGAGTACCATCATCGGGATGGCTCCCTTAAGAACCCAGACATCATGTATGTGAGCAATATCGAGCTCGCCGATTTCAAGGGGTCTCCGAAGTGGGTCGGCGGAACGCTCGTGCTCCCGTCAGACTGGCGCG